>Ga0102811_1000421_pt1 | contig 21250 bp, 17 predicted proteins | sample ColrivemetaGS705_FD_84507 | JGI IMG/M metagenome (GOLD analysis project Ga0102811, IMG submission 84507) | Estuarine microbial communities from the Columbia River estuary - Flood tide ETM metaG S.705 | ecosystem: Environmental > Aquatic > Marine > Intertidal zone > Estuary | place: USA: Columbia... | reverse complement strand
GCAGAACCTCCAGCCAAACCTGTTCCAACAACGATAATATCAATATGTCGTTTGTTGGCAGGGTTAACTAAGTTGATTTTGTTTTTATAATCAGTCCATTTATCTTTTAATGGGCCTTTTGGAATTTTAGAATCTAAAGTCATAGTGTAAGATTAATGGTTAAAATGGTGAAAAAATGCAATAAAAATAAATCCTAAAGGAATAATGATTGCATACGCTTTACCTACATTTTCAAGTTTTTTTCGTAAGGTTGCTGCTCCTACAGATTGAAAAGCAGAAGTAAATCCATGTGCTAAATGCAATCCTAAAAACACAAATGCTAAAGCATAAGCTCCAACCCGAATTGGACTTTCAAATTTGTGTGTTAATTCTTCATAATAACGCAACCCTTCTACACCTTCCATGGTTCCTGACCAATCACCTTTGATGAATTTGGTGTTGATTTCTGGAAACCAAAAATCGATAAAATGCAATACTATAAATGCTAAAATAACAACACCACTCCAAATCATATTTCTACTCATCCAAGTAGCATTGGCAGCACCATTGTTTCTTGCATATTTTGTTTGTCTTGCGTTGTTGTTTTTGATTTCGAGTATAAAACCCATCACAAAATGAAACACAACTCCAAAAATCAATACAGGTTGTAAAGCAAATTGAACCAAAGGATTTGTTCCCATAAAATGAGAAACTTCATTGAACAACGCTGGACTAAAAACCGATAATGTATTGATAAAAAGGTGTTGCAATAAGAAAATCATTAAAAAGAAAGCCGAAAGTGCCATCGCTACTTTTCTTCCTATTGACGATTTGAAAAATCCGCTCATTGTAGTTTAGTTAAAATTTTGACGACAAAAATACGGCGAAACGAATTGCTTTTCAAAGAAATTACAACGTTTTCGAAAGTATTTAGAACAATTTTAAATAAAATTTAAGGAATTTGATTTGAAGACACTAAGCACTTGTTATTTTTCCATTTCCATTTCAAAGAATCTATTGAAATTTTTTGCCCATCACATGTTAAAAAATTACCAATTACATCCTTTTTGATGATTTTCATTTGTCCTTCATGAATGGCATTTATCACTCTGTAAATTAAGCCTGATTTTGAAATATCGCTATTTTTTGAAATCAGTGACAAGCCTTGTTCATTATTATAAAAATCCATTATTGAAGAGATTTCGTCAGGTGCAATTCCGTCTTCTAATTCTTGATTTTTAAACATTAAGTAGTTTTCTTTTTCATGAGCTTTCCCCAAAGATTTTGCAGCCGATTTTCCTATTTCTTTGCGTAATCTTGCCATCCAATATGCATGCCTAAACGCATCTAGTTGACCTCCCGAGCCATCACCATCTAAAGCGTTATTTTTGCCAATAGAATCGGCAATGTGTGTTACTTCAACAGAAATTTCGTAAGCCTTTTTTGCTTTTAAAAAATGCAACAAAACCCATTTTTTTTTGGGTTCTGAAAGTGCAAAAAAACTTTTGATGTCAGTTTGTGCTTGAATTGAAATTGAAAAAAAGATAAAAATTAGCGTTTTTTTCATAGTTAATTCCCAATACTTGACAGGCCTTAAAAACCTATCAAGTATTTATCTTATTTGATTTCAAACGTTGCTTTTTCATCTCCAATTTTTAAAGTGTATATTCCTTTTGGGAGGTAAAAAACTCCATTTTTTTCTTTTTCTAATTTGGTGTTTTTATTAGCATCTTCATAGGCTTTTTTTCCTTTATCTGAAAAAGACACATCCAATAAAACTTCATTATATCCTTTGTCAATATTTACAGCAATTGTATTTACAACAACTTCATTTGACAAAACTTCAATATTCGTTTTTCCTGATCCTTTGGCATAAAAAGGGATCTTCAATTCTGGAATAAATACTTCAGACCAATCATTTCTTGCAGAACCCCAATTGTTTCTTTTTTGAATTCCTTCCATTTGAAAAATATGGAATTTTTTATTCATCAAATCTTTCGTAAACAGTTGTAGATTTCCAATTTCAGCTTTGTACAAACTACGACCATGAGTTCCTAATATCAGGTGTTTTGCTGTTGGTTGAATCACCAAATCATGCACCGCAACATTGGGTAGATTTTTGTTGAAAATTTCCCAAGAATTGCCTTTATCAAAAGAAATATAAGCACCATTATCTGTACCAACATATAAGATATTTTCGTTTGATGGATCTTCTTTAATCACATTTACTGGCGAAGTCGGAATGGAATTTCCAATGTTTTTCCAAGTTTTTCCGAAATCTTCAGATACATAAACATATGATGTAAAATCATCAAATCTATAAGCATTTAAGGTTGCATAAACACGCTCCTTTTGATGTGCTGAAGCAATCACTCTTGAAACCCATAAATTTTGAGGCAAATTGTCCGAAATTTTTTCCCAAGAACCACCTCCATTTTTGGTGACATGCAACAAACCATCGTCAGAACCTGTGTATAACAATCCGAATTGAAATGGACTTTCAGAAATGCTTGTCAATGTTCCGTAAGCAACATTTCCTTTTTTGCCTCCAGTTGTCAAATCTTCAGAAATAGTCTCCCAATCATCACCCTGATTCAAAGAGCGATGCAATTTATTGCCTCCTAAATATAAAATATCTTGATTGTGTTTTGAGAGTAAAATGGGGGTTTGCCAATTAAATCTGTAAGGAGTTTCACCCAATGTATGTTTTGGTTGAATGTAGGTGTTTTTGCCTGATTTTCTATCTATTCTGAAATAATTTCCAAATTGATATCCTGTGTAAACAATGTTTGGATTTCGTTCATCTACCTGAACTTGCATACCATCTCCACCCATAATGGATTCAAACGGATTTTGTCCTGATTGATGCCAACGTTTGTCAATTCGGGTATTGTGGCTTCCAACCCAAACTCCATTGTCTTGTAAACCACCATAGACTTTATAATCTTTTTGACTATCAACATACACTGCATAAAATTGTCCTACAGAAGGATCATTTAGTTTTGCCCAATTTTCCCCATCATCGTACGAAAGATTCAAACCCCCATCATTTCCATTCAATAAATGTCCTGGTTTTTTTGGATTTACCCACAAAGCTTGATGATCGGAATGAACATTTTCGCGGTTAATCCCTACAAATGTTTTGCCTCCATTTATTGATTTTAAAATGGGAACACCCAACACATAAATTTTATTTACATCCTGCAAGTCCACTCGAATTTCACCAAAATAATATCCGTAAGAAAAATACAATCCGTCAATATTTCCTGTGTGTGTTTTTTTCCAAGATTTACCTCCATTTGTAGTTTTAAAAACCTCAGCACCAATTACTGGAGTATCAAAAAGCATGGCATTAGCATCTTCCAAATAAAGTGCCAAATCAATTGGTTTTACATTACCAACTCTCACCATTTGTTTTACATTTTCTGCCCTGTATTTTTCTTGAAATCCATTTGTTTTTAAGTAAAAATTCAACTCTTTGTCTGATAATGCTAAGAAAGCATCAGTAGTCATGGCTTTAAAATCTTCTTTGATCAAGGATTTTGAAGTTGATTTTTTAACACTATCTGGCTCTCTAAACTGGCTATCATGCAATGCATACACTGTGTTTTCATCAAAAACTGCCAAGCCAATTCTTCCAACGCCATCACCATTGGGAAATCCGTTATTATCGGAAATTTTTATCCAAGTATTTCCTGCGTTTGTACTTTTGTAAATGGCTGAATTTTTTCCGTCTCCGTCAAAATCCCATGCTTTTCGACCTCTTTCCCAAGAAGCAGCATACATAATATTGAAGTTGTTAGGAGCAGGTTCTACATCGATAATTCCTGTATTTTCATTGATGTATAATGTTTTTTTCCATGTTTTTCCTCCATCAGTCGTTTTGAAAATTCCACGTTCTTCGTTAGATGAATACAAATGTCCAATAACACCCACAATTACTTCATCCGCATTTGTTGGATTGAGAACAATTCTACTGATGTGATGCGAATCTAACAATCCCATATTTTTCCATGTTTTTCCCTTGTCAGTAGATTTTAACATTCCAATTCCGGCATACGAAGAACGGGAAGAATTTTTTTCACCAGTCCCAACCCAAATTGTTCCGGATTTCCAATCAACAGCAATGTCACCAATATTTTGTGTTTCTGAATTGTCCATAACAGGCGTAAAAGTGATGCCATTATTATTCGTGTACCACAAACCACCAGAGGCATATCCTACATAAAACTCGGTAGGATTATCAGGATTTACAGCTACATCAGCAACTCGTCCACTCATGATATTAGGACCAATATTCTCAAAAGGAATATTTTTTATAAGTGATGTTTGTAAAAGTTGCTCTTTTTTGGATAATGCCTCTTTTATCTCATTTGCGGGTGTTGGTTTTTGCTGCCCAAAAACAATTGATGAAAAAAATAAAACGAAGAAAAAAACAGTAATTTTCATAGAGTAATTATTGATTAGTTGGTAATTAATTTCAAATATCTTAAAATTATATAATTTTTTGATTAATTTGACGAGAATTTAACAATTAACTTTTAATACTATGACGATAGTATCTACATAATTATTTTTAGAGCGATCTCAGATATAGTGTAAATGTATTAATGATTGATGGTGCTTATGGGCTTTTAATAAGCATTATTATAGGTGTTGGAGGAATTTCTAGGGTGGTTGGGCATTTGGTGGATTAGGTATTAAAATAGGAAGTGGTGTGGAAAGGGATATCATCAGAGGTGCTTCTGAAGCAATTATCATTTTATTTATTTTAGGACTTTTTTAAAGCGGAATTTCTAAGAAAAAATAATTCAATCAGTCCGTTTTTACAATTTAAAGAGGTTTTAAAATCACTTTTTTTATGGCAATAAATACCGATTTTGAATAAAAATGTACTATTTGTCGTTTTATAACCAAGATTCAACCTACTTTTGTTCCAGATTTAGAACAACAAAAATCGTTGTTTTTTAAAAATTATTTATGTTATTCAAATCTTTAGGATTAACAGCTGCATTTGTAAAAGCAGTTGAGGAAAAAGGATATACAACTCCTTCTCCCATTCAACAAAAAACAATTCCACATATTTTACAAGGAAAAGATGTATTAGCTTCTGCACAAACTGGTACTGGAAAAACAGCAAGTTTTACATTGCCAGTGTTGCAATATTTAACAGAAACCAAACATCCAAAATTTGGTCCTTTACGCGCTTTGGTTTTGACACCAACAAGAGAATTAGCTGCCCAAGTGTATGAAAATATCAAAGAATACAGCAAATATACCAACATAAAATCAGGAGTGGTTTTTGGTGGCGTAAATATTGTTTCGCAAAAAGCAATGCTCAAATATGGAGTGGATATTTTGGTGGCAACTCCAGGAAGATTGTTGGATTTACATAGTCAAAATGCTGTTTCATTCAAACGAATCGATGTATTGATTTTGGATGAAGCTGACAGAATGCTAGACATGGGTTTTGCAAGAGATTTGAACAAAATCATCAGTTTTATGCCAGTAAAACGTCAAAATCTGCTATTTTCTGCAACTTTTTCTCCTGAAATTAGAAAATTAGCAGAAGGGATTTTAAACAATCCTATTTCTGTCGCTGCTGAACCACAAAATTCAACTGCCGTAAAAGTAACACATAAAGTGTATAAAATCGATAAAAACAAGAAATCGGATTTTATGATTCAACTCATAAAAGCGAATGATTGGAAGCAAGTATTGGTTTTTACACGCACAAAACATGGTGCAAACAAATTGACAGAAAAATTGATAAAATCAAACATTTCTGCTGCTGCCATTCATGGAAATAAAAGTCAAGGTGCAAGAACAAAAGCTTTGAAAAACTTTAAAGAAAATTCTATTAAAGTATTGGTGGCAACTGATATAGCTGCTCGTGGTTTGGATATCCCATTATTACCTCATGTAATCAATTTTGAATTGCCAAACGTTCCTGAAGATTATGTGCACAGAATTGGAAGAACAGGAAGAGCTGGTGCTGCTGGTGAAGCAATTTCATTGGTTTGTAGCGAAGAAACGGAATATCAAAATGAGATTGAAAAACTACTCAATGAAAAGCTAGATTCAGAAATTGTAAAAGGTTTTGAACCCACAGACACTGCAGAGCCAAAAAGAGCGGCAACTCAGAGCAAAAGTTCGTTTGGAAAAAAGAAAAAACCGTCAACTACAGCAAATCCTGAGGTAAAGTCAACAAAAAAGAAAGCCTTTTTCAGTCGAAATAACTCTGGAAATTCAGTTGCTGAAAAGAAATTTAAAAGAAATTAACTGCCAGGAAGCAAAGAATTATCACAAAGTTCCTGAAAGATTTTAAAATCTTAGTGTACGTTGCTTTTACTTAATGACTTTGTGGTTAGGTTTTCACATCAAAAAAGCATGGCTTCTTTGTGGTTAAACTCAAATTTTGAGTTGCTAATTTTATTCCTACCTTTGTATTTCAAACTTTTTTGATATGAAATACCAAGCTATAAATTCAACACTTTTCATCAAAAATCGTACAAATTTTGTTTCGCAAATGAAACCAAATAGTTTGGCGATTTTCAATTCGAATGATATTTATCCAACAAGTGCAGATGGCACCATGCCTTTTGAACAACATAGAGATATTTTTTATTTGAGCGGTGTTGACCAAGAAGAAAGTGTGTTGATGCTATTCCCTGATTGCCCAAATCCTGAATTGCGTGAAGTACTTTTTGTACGTGAAACAAACGATCACATTGCTGTTTGGGAAGGTGAAAAACTAACCAAAAAAGCCGCTTTTGCAACTTCAGGAATTCAATCTGTTTTTTGGTTACAAGATTTAGAAAAAATATTGTTTGAAATAGCTTCATACTGCGATACTTTTTATATCAATACCAACGAACATTATCGTGCAAAAGTAGAAACAGAAACACGCGAAGATCGTTTTACAAAATGGTTGTTGGCTAAATATCCTGCACATGCTGTGGCAAAAAGCAATCCGATTTTGCAACGTTTGCGTTCTGTAAAAGATCCTATTGAATTGGATTTAATGCAACAAGCTTGCGATATCACTGAAAAAGGTTTTCGCAGATTGTTACAATTCGTTAAACCAGGAGTTTGGGAATATGAAATAGAGGCAGAATTGCTGCACGAATTTGTTAGAAATCGCTCTAAAGGTTTTGCTTACACACCCATTATTGCTTCTGGGAATAATGCGAACGTCTTGCATTATATCGAAAATAATCAGCAATGTAAAGCTGGTGATTTATTATTGTTGGATGTTGCCGCAGAATATGCCAATTACAAAAGTGATTTAACGAGAACAATTCCAGTTTCTGGGCGTTTTTCTGACAGACAAAAAGCAGTTTACAACGCTGTAAATCATGTAAAAAAAGAAGCTACAAAATTGTTAGTCCCTGGTGTTTTTTGGAAAGAGTATCATATAGAGGTTGGTAAAATTATGACTTCAGAATTGATAAAATTAGGCTTGATAGATAAAGCAGACGTTCAGAATGAAGACCCAAAATGGCCAGCATATAAAAAATATTTTATGCACGGAACAAGTCATCATATTGGTTTAGACACTCATGATTATGGATTGATTCATGAACCAATAAAAGTAAATATGGTGTTTACTGTTGAGCCTGGAATTTACATCCCAAAAGAAGGTTTTGGAATCCGTTTAGAGGATGATGTTATCGTACAAGAAAAAGGAGAACCTTTTAACTTGATGAAAAACATTCCGATTGAAGCAGATGAGATTGAAGATTTAATGAATCAATGAAAAACAAAAAGCGGGTTTTAAAACTCGCTTTTTTTATGCTAAAGATTGAATAAAACGAATCGTTTGCACATTGAATGTTACTGGTTTTTCAACATTCACAACATGACCACAATTTTCAATCACAAAAATTGTAGAGCTAAGATGTTCAGAAACAATGTGTTTGATCGAGGGCAAAAACAAATGATCTTCAGCGCCCATGATGTATAAAGTTGGAATTTTAATGTCTTTCGCTCTAAAAAAACGCAACAGCGGATTGATTTCCGCTGTCAATTTAAACCAACGTATAAACTCTTTTTGATATAACTTTTTTGCTTCATTTACAAACAACAATCTAGAGTTTTTATGATTTCTCTTAGGCATAATGATAAATGCAAACAGCTTATACAATAGCATGTAAGGAACTACCGACTTAAAAACAACTCCCAATTTCATTAATACTTGAGAGCGGAAATTCAATTTGATAATTGCACCTCCCATAATCATGCTTTTCACTAATTCTGGTCTTTTTTCTGCTAAATTTCGAATCAAAATGGTTCCTAAAGAAATCCCAATAAAATGCGATTTTTGAATTTTTAGATGTTCAATAACCTCAACAATGTCATTAGTAATTGAATCAAAAGTGTATTTTGAATTGAAAGTATCTTTCAATGTAGGTTTACTATTTCCGTGACCACGCAAATCTAAAATCAACACATTGAATTCTTTTTTAAAATCGCGTACTTGCTTGTACCAAATAGAACTACTTCCTCCTGCACCATGCACAAAGGTAACCCATTCTGTGGCGTTTGTATTTGGATATGAATAATAGTGTAGCAAATATTGGATTTAAAAAAAACAAAAATAGGAATTTTATTACTGACTTTAAAATTGTGAAAAATTAAGAAAAGTAAATTTGTGTTAAATTAAATTTATTATGGTCCCAGAAATTCACCAGTACAAAAACCAATAAACTTGGCAACACCCAACCCATATTATTATTCGCTAAAGGAATGATATTTTTAATCGTTACGAGATATTTTTCATCAATAATAAATCCTAAAAAATCAGGAATACTGAACAGAAATGTGGTGAAAACAACTGCTCTAAAAACTATTTTTGACCCAAACTTATCTGGAATAACATTCAATAGAATCAACACAATTGTAATTGGATATAAAAACATCAGGGCAGGGACAGCCAAAATGATGATAAAATCTACTTGAAAACTGCCTACCAAAATGCCAATAATCGAACAAATTACTGCAGTAATTACAAATGCTTTTTGCGAGTTTTTACAAATTCCTTTGATATAATCTGCAGTACCTGTAACCACGCCAACAGCCGTTGTAAAACATGCCAAAGCCACTAAAACACTCAAGAAAATCCTACCAAAACCTCCCAAAGTTTGCAAACTCAAACTCGTTAAAATATCAATTCTTGTGGCATTTTCAGGAAAAGTAGCACTGAACAAAAAGCCACTAAAAATCAATCCGCCATAAATGAGCAACAATCCAACACCTGCAATCAAACCTGATTTTGAAATGACTTGCTTTTTTTCATCAAAAGTGTGAAGGTTTCCAAAGTTTAAAGAGACAATCATTACTGCTCCAACAACAACACCAGCAATCGCATCAAAAGTTTGATAGCCTTCTAAAATTCCATCTGCAAAAGGATTTTTTATGGTTGGCAATAAGTTAGTTTTAGGTGACGAAATAATAGCCAATATTATTATAATCAATAAAATAATTACAATAATAGGCGTTAAAAATTTTCCAAGAACATCAATAATTTTAGAACGATTGATGACAAAAATAAATACCAATCCAAAATAAATAGTACTTGTTAGTAAAGGACTTACATCAAAAAAAGGCCGAACAGTCATTTCGTGAGTTACAGCAGCTGTTCTTGGACCAGGAATTGCAATGGCAATGGCATAAATAAGAAAACAAAAAACAGTACTGAAAATTGGAGACACTTTTTTGCCAAAATCATACAAAGTTCCTTGCAATTTGGCATGTGCAAAAATGGATAAAATTGGAATTACAACTGCTGTGACCGCAAATCCAAACAATACTATCCACCAATTTGAACCCGATTTTACACCTAATGAAGTAGGTAAAATCAAATTTCCCGCACCAAAAAAAAGCGAAAATAAGGCAAAACCACTAATCCAAATTTCTTTATTTTTAAGCGTATTCATTTGTGATAATTTCGTTAAAAATAACAATGTTTCACTATTAAAAAGTGATTTGACTTATCTTTGCTAAACTTTTTGATAAAAAAATGTTTCTATTTATTAAAAATTTACTGCAAAAAACGCTCAGTATTGCGCTATTATTCGCGCTTTTACTACCTTTTGCGTTGAAATTAGAACACATTTTTGAAAATCACAATCACAATATTTGTAAAAGTAAAACAGAAAGTCATATTCACCAATTAAATGAGGATTGCGATTTTTTAAATTATACTATAAACTCAGCGAATAGTCCATCTAATTTGGTTTTTGAAACAAAGGAGGACGGTTTTTTTGCTGAAAAAAACTTCCCTTATTTATTCGTCTTTTCTTCATCAGAAAAAGCAATATCTTTTCTAAGAGGACCACCAAGTTTGTTGTAAAGTATTCGCTTTATAACAAACTAACACAAACAGATGAAAAAAATACTCGTCGTGTTTTTTTGCATGAATGTCTTTTGGATATTCAGTCAAAAATGCACTTATAATATACAAGGAACCATTGTAGATTTCCATGACGGATCAATCATAGACGATGCGACCATTTTGATAAAAAACACCAATAAATTTGCTGTTTCAGATAGTGAAGGGAATTTTACTATCTCAAATGTTTGCAATGGTAAAATCACCTTGGTTATTTCGCATATTGGTTGTAAAACTTCCGAAAAAACTATCAAAATTGATGGGAACTATACAGGAAAATTTTTACTAGAACATCATTCAGAGGAACTAGAAGAAGTGACATTGAAAGGAAAAATAGTGGTCAAAAAAGTAGCCTCACTTTCAGAAACTGTTTTATCTAAAAAAATGTTAGAAAACTATAGTGCAGCTTCTTTGGGTGATGCTTTGAAAGAAATTGCGGGAGTTTCATCCATCAATACTGGAAATGCGATTGTAAAACCCATGATCAATGGCATGCACAGTAGCAGAATTATTGTGATGAACAATGGTGTGCGTTTGCAAGACCAAGAATGGGGAATTGAACACGCACCAAACATCGATTTGAATTCCTCAGAAAGTGTTTCTGTCATTAAAGGTGCAGGTGCTTTGGCTTTTGGAAGTGACGCCATTGGTGGCGTTGTGCTTTTAAATCCAAAAAATCCTATTAGAAAAGATTCGCTTTTTGGAAGTACCATTGCTGGATTTCAAACCAATGGAAAAGCGTATAATATTGCTAGTTCATTACATAAAACCTATAAAAATGGTTATTTTTTAGATGCCAATGCAACTCACAAACGATTTGGGGATTTTAGAGCACCTGATTATTTTTTGACAAATACAGGCTCAAAATCGACCGCATTTTCATTGAATGTTGGGTATAAAACTTTTGAAACTGGCTGGAATCTTTTTGTAAGTTCCATTGCTAATGAAATTGGCATTTTAGGAGCTTCGCATATTGGGGGAATTCAAGATTTGGTGAATGCTTTAAATAGCCAACAACCTTTGATTCAGAATGATTTTAGCTATAGGATTGACAATCCAAAACAAGATGTAACTCATTTTATAGCCAAGGCAAGTTATTTTAAACGTTTTCAAAATGTTGGAAAATTGACCTTGCAATATGATTTTCAAGAAAATCAACGATTTGAATATGATCGTAGAATTGGCGATAATCGATTTATTCCTGCTGTAGATTTGAATTTACAAACACATACAGCCACTGCCGATTTTTTGTTTGATGCCAAAAATTCATGGACTTTTCAATCAGGAACATTGTTTCGTTTTCAAGAAAATGTCGCAAATCCAGCAACTGGTGTGCGTCGTTTAATTCCTGATTATCAAAAAACGGACGCTGGAATTTACACAACCATCAAACATGAATTTTCTGAAAATTGGTTGTTTGATACTGGCTTTCGCTATGATTTTAACTTTTATGGTGTGAAAAAGTTTTATCAAACAAGTCGTTGGAGCGTTTTGGGGTATGACGTGTTGTTTCCAGAATTGGTAATTCAAGATTTAGGAACACAATTGTTGACAAATCCGGAGTTGAGTTTTCACAATTTCGCCATGTCTTTGGGAGCTAAAAGAACACTTTCTGAAGAAAATTCATTGTTGCTCAATTATACAATGGCTACAAGACCTCCAAACATTGCTGAGCTTTTTAGTGATGGTTTGCATCATTCAGCAGCAAGAATCGAGTTGGGTTCTTTGACGCTAAATTCAGAAAAATCGAACCGTTTTTCGTTGTCATTTTTAAAAGAAAATAGTTCCTCAAAATGGCAAATTGACACCTATATAAATACCATTCAAGATTATATTTTCATTGCTCCAAATGGCACAGAACAAACGATAAGAGGTGCTTTTCCAAAGTGGGAATACCGTCAAACAGATGCATTATTGGTTGGTTTTGACATCAATATTCAAAAAGAATTTTCAGAAAATTGGGGATATTCTTTGAATACTTCCTACATCTATGCTCAAGATACAGAGAATAAAATGCCTATTATTGATATGCCTCCATTTCAAATGAAAAATTCGATAAGCTACAATAACAATGATTGGCATGGATTTTCAAGTACATTGATTAGCGAGTTTATAGGAAGACAAAATCGTTTTCCTGACTTTAATTTCAATCAATTTATTGCAGAAACAAACACGACAGTTTTAGTAGATATTAGTACGCCACCAAATGCATATCATCTGTTTCATATAAACAATACCATGAATTTTGATTTGGGAAAACATTCCAAAATTCAGGTAAGTTTAAACATTAATAATCTTTTAAACACTTCTTACCGAAATTATCTGAACAGACTTCGATTTTTTGCAGATGATTTGGGAAGAAATTTTCAACTTCAAATTAAAATTAATTATTAAAAATTTTAAAAATTAAATATCATGAAAAAATACATTTTTTTATTTAGTTATTTAGTAATCATGTCATTAACTTCTTGTTCAAGTGAAGATCCAGAAATCGTTAACGAAGAAGAATTGATCACCACTTTGCGAGTAACGTTAACCCCTCAAGGTGGAGGAACTACTGTTACATTACAATTGCAAGATTTGGATGGAAATGGTCCAAATGCTCCTGTAACCAATGTTTCAGGGCCTTTACAAGCTAACAAAACATATACTGGAGTAACTCAAGTGTTGAACGAAACGGAGTCTCCTGCTGAAAATATTACTTTAGAAGTAAAAGAAGAAGGGTATGAGCACCAGTTTTTTTATACATTTTCTAATAGTATCGCAACTGCAACTTACACAGATCAAGACAAAAATGGCAGACCTATTGGAATTACTTTTAATTTAACAACAACCACTGCCGGAATTGGAAATTTGACAGTAACTTTACGTCATGAACCAAACAAAGCTGCATCTGGAGTGAGTGCGGGAATCATTACCAATGCTGGAGGAGAAACTGATGTTGAAGCAACATTTAACTTGACAGTAAACTAAATTTTTTTAACTATTTTATCTATAAAAGCGAGTAAAAACTCGCTTTTATTTTTTTCTTTGTAGGATGATTTTAGCATTTAAAGGAACCAATATTTACTTTGAAACGTATGGAAAAGGACCTGCAATCGTTTTACTTCACGGTTTTTTAGAAAATTCATCCATGTGGAAAGATTTGATTCCTGAGTTATCAAAACGAAACAAAGTGATTGCCATTGATTTGTTAGGGCATGGAAATTCTGATTGTTTGGGTTATGTTCATTCCATGGAACTTTTTGCAGAAACTGTGTATGCTGTTTTAAAACAGTTGAAAATCAGAAAATGTTCGCTTGTTGGCCATTCTTTAGGGGGGTATGTTGCTTTGGCTTTGGCTGAAAAACATCCCGAAAAAGTAAAAGGCTTGTGTTTGATGAATTCCACTTCTAATGAAGATTCTGAAGAACGAAAAGACATTAGAACGCGTGCTAATAAAATGGCACAAACCAATTTGAAAAACATGATTCAATTATCAATTTCAAATTTATTCTATCATGAAAATTTGTTAAAATTTACTTCAGAAATTGATTTTCTCAAACAAGAAGCACTTAAAACTTCTTTGCAAGGATATTTGGCCGCGCAAGAAGGCATGAAAATCAGGCCCAATAGAAATCATATTTTGACAAACGCTACTTTCAAAAAACTACTAATTATTGGCGAAAAAGATCCAGTAATTGATGTCAACATTTCTTTGGAAGAAGCTCAAAAAACCAACAGCGAATATGTAATTCTTGATGGTGGACATATGAGTTATGTGGAAAATACAAAGCAACTTTTAGACGCTTTACAAAGCTTTTTGAAATAACAAAAAGCCTAATTATCTTTCAAAGCATTCCAACCTTGTGCGCGCAATTCAATTTCTTGACCTCCTCTTGTAATCAATTGTAATCCTTGGTTTTGCTCAGTAATATGCCCAATAATTGACAAATTTGGATTGCCTTTTATGTTATCAAAATCATCTATAGAGACTGTAAAGAGCAATTCGTATTCTTCACCGCCACTCAATGCAACCATGGTTGAATCCAATTCAAATTCTTCACAAGCACTGATCACTTGTGGATCTAAAGGCAATTTGTCTTCATAAATTTTGCATCCAACATTACTTTGCGTACAGATATGAAATAATTCGGAAGAAATCCCGTCAGAAACATCAATCATCGAAGTTGGTTTTACGTCCAATTCTTTTAACAAATCAGCAATATCTTTTCGAGCTTCAGGCTTTAATTGACGTTCAATTAAATAGGTATAATTTTCTAAATCTGGCTGATTTTGAGGATTTACCTTAAACACTTGTTTCTCTCTTTCCAATACTTGCAAACCTAAATAAGCAGCGCCTAAATCGCCCGTAACCACAATTAAATCGGTTGGTTTTGCACCATCTCTATACACCAAATCTTCTTTATTTGCTTTGCCAATGGCAGTAATTGACAACAACATTCCCTTGGTTGATGAAGTGGTATCGCCACCAATCAAATCAATTTTATAGGTTTCACAGGCCAATTGAATGCCTGCATACAATTCTTCAATAGCTTCCAAGGGAAATCTGTTAGAAACTGCCAGTGAAACTGTAATTTGTTCAGCTGTGGCATTCATTGCATAAATATCAGACAAATTGACTATCACAGCTTTGTAGCCCAAATGTTTTAAAGGCATGTAGCTTAAATCAAAATGTACCCCTTCAATCAACAAATCTGTAGAAATAACCGTTTGCTTTGTGGAGGCATCTAAAACTGCAGCATCATCTCCAACACCTTTAACAGTTGATGTGTGAGAAATGGTAAAATATTTCGTGATGTGATTGATGAGTCCAAACTCACCCAATTCAGCCAATGATGTTCTTTGTGGATTTTTATCTTCTAACATGTTGCAAAAGTAACAAGTTCTTTACTTTTAATTGATTTTTTGAGTCTGAAATTTATCAATCTTCATTTGGTTTACGATTCTTTTGGACAATAATTAATTACATTTGTTGAAACACATTTGATGCAATTAAAATAGATTTGTTATTTGTTGCGTTATAAATAAAATACTCAACATTTTTATTGATGAAAAAAATAGCCTTATTCATACTTTTTTTAGTGATCACTTCTTGTTCAAAAGAAGAAGTAAATAACGATATAGACAATGATGGAATTGAAAATAATATTGATAATTGTTTCCAAATTGCAAACCCAAATCAAGAAGATAAAGACGGAGATGGAATTGGTGACGCCTGTGATGATTTTAACGACTCTGATAATGACGGAATTGCAGATGAAATAGATAACTGTCCTCAAATTGCAAATCCGAATCAAGAAGATATTGATGGAGATGGATTTGGTGACGTTTGTGATACAACGCCATCTAACAAAGTAATTTGTGTTAATGGTTTTGCGGGTATTTATCCTTGTAACAATTATGATTTATTGCTACACATTCCTTTATCTACTTTCAACGCTTCATCTGCAAACGATTCTTGGGGTTGGACTGACACTTCAACGAATCATGAATATGCAATTATAGGTCTTGATAATGGAACCGCCTTTGTAGATGTAACTGATACAGAAAACCCTATTTATTTAGGAAAATTACCAACAGCAACTGTAAATAGCGATTGGAGAGATGTAAAGGTTTACAATAATTATGCGTTTGTTGTAAGCGAAGCAAACAATCACGGAATGCAAGTATTTGATTTGACAAAGTTACGTTCTGTAACAAATCCTCCTCAAAATTTTACTGCAGAAACTACATTTACTGATTTTGGAAGAGCCCATAATATTGTTATCAACGAATCAAAAGGATATGCTTTTCCTGTGGGTACAAGTAGAAGTGGCCCTTATGCAGGAGGTCCTTTATTCATCAATATTCAAAATCCTTTAACTCCTATAAGTGAAGGTGGATTTAGAAACTATAGTCATGATGCTCAGGTAGTTACTTATGAAGGTCCTGATACTGAACACACAGGAAAAGAAATTTTAATCGGCAGCAATGAAACCGAAATTGTCATTGTTGATATTACCAACAAAGCAAATCCAATTAAACTTTCAACAATCAGTTACGCGAATGTTGGTTATGCGCATCAAGGTTGGTTTACCCAAGATATGCGTTACTTTTTATTGGGAGATGAATTGGATGAAATTCGTCTTGGGAACAAAACACGAACCGTTATTTTTGATTTTTCTGATTTGGACAATCCTCAGTTATCATTCAATTATTTTGGACCAACGGATGCCATTGATCATAATGGTTATGTAAAAAACAATACGTTTTATTTGGCAAATTATACTGCTGGAATTCGAATTATTGACATTACCAATATTGCCAATAAATCGATGACTGAAGTTGGTTTTTTTGATACCTATCCAACAAATAATATCGCTGGTTTTAATGGAGCTTGGAGTGTGTATCCTTATTTTGAAAGTGGAAATATCGTAATTAGTGACATTGATAATGGCCTATTCATCGTCAAAAAATCACAATAATATTCTTTGATTTTTATGAAAAAATTACTGTTTTTTTTTATGCTTTTTTTCTTCATAAATTGCTCAAAACACAACGGAATTTTTTTTCCTGAAAATGAAGAAAACTCGCCAAAAATCGAATTTATAAAAACCTTTGGAGGATCTAAAAATGATTCATTTCAATCCATTATAAATTCAACAGATGGTGGTTATGCCATTTTAGGTTTCACTCAAAGTAATGATGATGATATTACTGATAAAACAGATGAAAGTTTTGATTATTTATTACTAAAATTTTCATCAGATGATACTTTACAATGGAGCAAAACTTTTGGCGGGTCAGAAGATGACAGAGGAGCAGAGGTAATTGCCACAAATGATGGTGGTTTTGCAATTTTAGGATACAGCAAAAGTAGTGATGGAAATCTCACAGAAAATAATGGTGATCAAGATTTTTGGATAGTCAAAATCTCTGCAAATGGGGATATTTCCTGGCAAAAATCTTTTGGATTTTCTGGCGCTGATACTGGTTATGCAATCACTGAAACCAATGATAATGGATTTTTACTTACAGGTGTTTTAGATGTAAGTGCTTCTGGTGGACAAGGAAATAAATCTGTTCAAAAACACGCAGGTGGTGACGTTTGGGCAATAAAATTAGACGAATCAGGCAATAAACAATGGCAAAATTATTATGGAGGCACATTTACTGATACTCCTTTTGGGGTTACAAAAACCAATGATAATGGATTTTTAATCTGCGCTTCTTCTGATAGCAATGATTTTAATATTTCAAACAACAAAGGGCAATATGATTTTTGGATTTTTAAAATTGATGCAAACGGAACCTTGGTTTGGGAAAAGAATTTTGGCGGTTCTGAAATTGAAGAACCAAGAGACATTTGCAAAACCAATGATGGAAATTTTATGATTGTAGGCGATACTAGAAGCAATGATAAAGACGTTTTTAAGAACAATGGTGCTGCAGATTTGTGGGTGGTAAAAATTAATACTGATGGAAATTTGTTGTGGGAAAAAACTTTTGGAGGAAGTAGTTTTGATGCTGGAAGAGCTATTTTTCCCTCTCTAAATGGCGGCTTTATAATTGCCGGAAACTCTAGAAGTGAAAATGCAAACTTTAGTAATTTAGGTCAAAATGATGGTTGGATTTTAAAAATTGATGATGCAGGAAATCAAATTTGGCAACAATTTTATGGAGGTTCTGAAAATGATTTTCTAAATGATATTATTGAAATGCCAGACAATTCAATCATTGCTATTGGTGAATCTTACAGTAATAATGGATTAATTCCAATCAATAAAGGCTTTTCTGATGGATTACTCATCAAACTAAAAAATTAAAAAATGAAACCGATTTATGTACTTGTTTTACTGACTTTTCTTTTTAATTCTTGCGAAAAAAAAGACTGTTTTGTTGATTTTGATCCTGTCACTGTTACTGTAAAATTTACCCACAATTGGGATGGAACTCCTATAAATCAGAACGATTTTGACAATTTTAAATTTACAACTGAAAACGGAGAATTGATCAGTATTGAGCTTTTAAGATATGTCGTTTCTAATGTAACTATTGGGCAAATTAATAAGAAATATCAACTCATTAATGTTGGTGAAAATACAGGAACTGAAATTGTATTAAATCAAGTTCCTCAAGGAAACAATTTTGTGAAATTTCGTTTTGGATTTGCAGATGTAGATAATTTGGATGGTGTATATCAAGACTTAAATTCTTCTTCATTCAATGTGCCAATGATGATGGGTGGAGGTTATCATTACATGCAATTTGATGGAAAATATAAAGACATCAATAATCAAAATGCTAATTTTAACTACCATACAATCAGAGCTGTAAATATGTCAAACCCTATGAATTTGATTTTGGAAGACACTTCTTTTGAAGTTGAAATTGGCGCATTTGAGTTTTCAAAAAACACCACAATCGAAATAAAAATGAATGTTGCTGAGTGGTTTAAAAACCCAAATTTATGGGATTTAAAAGTTCTAAATACCGTTTTAATGCCCAATTTTAATGCTCAAAAAATGATGAATGAAAATGGTAAAAATGTATTTTCTTTGGGAAAAATTTAAAATAAATAATGACTAAAAATTGGGTTTTTCTATCTCTCGTTTTTCTTTTGATGAATTGCTCATCTAAAGAAGAAGAAATCTATACCCCTGTTGCGTATAATTTAGAGATCCCCTCTCTTTTTGCTCAAAAATTAATTGCACCAATCATTCCTTCAAACAATCTGTTAACACAAGAAGGTGTTGCGTTGGGTAAAAAATTATTTTTCGAAAAATTGCTTTCAGCAGATGGAACTCAATCTTGTGCAACTTGTCACAATCCACAAAATGCTTTTTCAGATAGAAATCAGTTTAGCAAGGGAATTGATGGAAATCAAGGATTTAGAAACGCAATGCCATTATTTAATTTAGCTTGGAATTTTGACGAATTATTCAATTGGGATGGAAGTGAATTTAGCCTAGAAAACCAGGCTTTTGAACCTGTTAGAAATCCTATTGAAATGCACGAAACTTGGAAAAATGTAGCTGAAAAATTGCAAAATCATCCACAATATCCAACCTTATTTAAAAAAGCATTTGAAACATCAACGATAGATTCTGTCTTAATCACCAAAGCAATTGCACAATTTGAACGTACATTGATTTCTGGAAACTCAAAATTCGACCGTTTTTTAAGGGGCGAAACGTCGTTAACTCCTGAAGAAGAAAATGGATTTAATGTATTTATGGACGAAGCAAGAGGTGATTGTTTTCATTGTCATGGAAGCAATAACAATCCTCTTTGGACAGACAATCTATTTCATAACAATGGTCTAGACAAAACTTTTACTGACCTTGGTTTAGGGGCAAAAACAGGTGATCCTAAAGACAATGGAAAATTTAAATCGCCATCCATCAGAAACTTAGCATTTACTGCTCCTTATATGCATGATGGAAGATTTGCTACTTTAGAAGAAGTGATCAATCATTATTCAGAGGGCTTACAATTCTCACCAACAATAGATCCTTTGATGAAAAAAGTATCACAAGGTGGAGTACAATTATCTGCCAAAGACAAAGCAGCTTTGAAAGCTTTTTTACTTTCGTTATCGGATGTTGAGTTTATCAACAATCTAGCATTTAAAAATCCATAAGAAAAATCAATAGTTAGATTGTAGTTGATAATAAATTATTAACAATTTTTTTAATGAAATTGTAATATATTTGTACCCAATTTAGATTTAATCTATTTAAGTTTATGATAAAAGTTTCAGACACAGCAAAAAAGAAAGTCATTGAATTAATGACGGAAGATGGCTTTGATGCCGCTAAAGATTTTGTAAGAGTTGGCGTAAAAAGTGGAGGTTGTTCTGGTTTGTCATACAATTTAACCTTTGACAACCAACAATATGAAAATGATAAAGTTTTTGAAGAAAATGATGTCAAAATAATCGTTGACAAAAAAAGCTTTTTATACTTAGTAGGAACCATACTAGAATATTCTGGAGGTTTAAACGGAAAAGGATTCATTTTTAACAATCCAAATGCCAATAGAACATGTGGTTGTGGAGAGAGTTTTTCTCTGTAAATGCCGATCCAGCCCCTCCCAAGGGAAAGGAGTAAAACGAAAAAATTATGAGTAAATATACTGAAGAAGACTTAAAAGAAGAATTAAAAACCAAGCAATATGAATATGGTTTTTACACAGCAATAGAGAGTGAAACCTTTGCAAAAGGGCTGAATGAAGATGTGGTTCGTGCGATTTCCAAAAAGAAAAATGAACCAGAATGGATGACAAATTGGCGTTTAGAAGCGTATCGCAGTTGGACAAAAATGAAAGAACCAGAATGGGCAAACGTCAATTACCAAAAACCAAATTTTCAAGAAATTGCGTATTATTCCGCACCAAAAAAGAAACCAACTCTCAATTCTTTAGAAGAAGTTGATCCAGAAATGTTGGCTACTTTCGAAAAATTAGGAATTTCGTTAGCAGAACAAAAAAAATTGGCAAATGTAGCTGTAGATATTGTAATGGATTCCGTTTCTGTAGCAACAACCTTTAAAAAAACACTGGCAGAAAAAGGAATTATTTTTATGCCCATTTCTGAAGCGATTCAAGAACATCCAGAATTGGTGAAAAAATATATAGGCTCTGTAGTACCAACAACGGATAATTTTTACGCAGCACTAAACTCGGCTGTTTTTTCTGATGGATCATTTTGTTACATCCCAAAAGGTGTAAAATGTCCTATGGAATTATCAACCTATTTTAGAATCAATGAAGGGGGAACTGGTCAATTTGAAAGAACTTTAGTGATTGCTGACAAAGGAAGTTATGTGTCTTATTTAGAAGGCTGTACAGCACCACAAAGAGATGAAAATCAGTTGCATGCAGCTGTTGTTGAAT
>Ga0102811_1000407_pt1 | contig 21559 bp, 5 predicted proteins | sample ColrivemetaGS705_FD_84507 | JGI IMG/M metagenome (GOLD analysis project Ga0102811, IMG submission 84507) | Estuarine microbial communities from the Columbia River estuary - Flood tide ETM metaG S.705 | ecosystem: Environmental > Aquatic > Marine > Intertidal zone > Estuary | place: USA: Columbia... | reverse complement strand
GTTATGTAAGAGGCAATCCATTTACATATATTTATAGATTTATGACATCACCTAGTGGTAAGCAATTACCAGGTAATTGGAGATCAGTTTATAAGCAAGCATATGATACAGATCGCCCACATACACATCCGTGGGAAATGCAAGGCTTCTTTACTAAACCAAGTTGGTGGGAAACAGTATATGGTCCAGCACCTTATACTAAAGATAATTTATTTTTATGGGAAGATATTGAAAACGGTTTAATTAGACAACCTAATACATCAGTTGTTATTAAAGAACAGTACAAACGATCTAATCTAACACAACACTTACCAGTTGACGAAAGCGGCAATTTAAAAAGTCCGTTAGAAAGCGGATACGCTCAAGGGTTTATTGGAAGTTTAACATCTACACCATTTGTATTTGGTGACGAAGCACCTGCAGAAACAGCCTGGCGTAGAAGTAGCGAATATCCATTTGCATTGGTAAGAGCTTGGTGTTTAAATCAACCTTCAAAAATTATGGGTTTAGGATTTGATAGATCTAGAACTGTAAGAAATAATGCAGGACAAGTTGTTTACGCAGATACTTCAAAAAGAATTAATCTTAAAGATTTAAAATTTCCAAACAATAGCCAAGCAGTTGATGTACGTGTATTAACAGCAGGCTTAGTAAACTTTATTGCAAACTATCTAGCAAGTAATGTTCTTACTAACTATACAGAATATCAAAATAAATTAGCAAGTATTACTAACCAGTTATCATTTAGACTAGGCGGATTTACAGATAAATCTAAATTTAATTTAATATTAGATTCTAGAACTCCGTTAAATGAAGGTAATGTATTCATTCCAGAAGAGAATTACAATATTGTACTTTCGCAGAGTTCACCAACTGACATTATTACATATAGTGGTGTAGTTGTTGAACGTTCTCAGTTAGGTTATATAATTAGAGGTTACGACAGTACAAATCCAGTATTTAAATATTATGGCTATAATGTACTTAATGGCGACCCTGTAGTAAGTATTGGCGGTGTTAGTGAAGCATTTGTACAGTGGAATGAATCTAAACAATATTTAGAAAGCCAGCTAGTAGAATATAACGATCAATACTATAGAGTTAAAGAATCGCATACTAGTACTGAAGCATTTGATGGAAGTAAATTTATAAAACTATCTGCACTGCCAACAGAAGGTGGAAGAGAAGCAATCTTTAGAACATCTTGGAAATCAGAAATATTAAGTTTACCATACGGAACACTACTTAGAACAAGCCAAGAAGTAGTTGACTTTTTATTAGGTTACCAAAGGTACTTAGAATCATTAGGATTTAACTTTGACGGGTTTGATGCTGATATGCAATCAATCAAGAACTTTAAGTTAAGTTCTAAAGAATTTTTGTTCTGGACCACACAAGGTTGGGAATCCGGAAGTTTAATATCATTGAGCCCACTAGCAGACGGTGTAACATTCAAACGTGACTTTACAGTAATTGGTGATGTATTTAATAACTTCTTTGGTTACTCAATATTTAAAGCAGACGGAACCAAACTTAAAGAAGATGTATTAACTGTATCAAGGACTAATGACGAATTTAATATTAAGCCTAAAAATACAGCCGACGGCATATATGCTATTAAATTAGCTGCTGAGCAGACTGAACATGTTATTATACTAGACAATGAAACAGATTTTAAAGATGTAATTTATGATAAGGAAGCAGGTTATAGACAAGAACGAATTAAACTATTAGGATATAGAACAGCAGACTGGGACGGCAGTTTAAATATTCCAGGGTTCTTATATGACAGTGCTGAAATTACTTTATGGCAGCCTTACAAAGATTATGAAATCGGAAGCATAGTTAAAAACAAAGAGTTTTATTATAGTGCTTATAAAAAAGTTTCAGGAATACAAAATTTTAAAGAGAGTGATTGGTTAAGACTTGATGCTAAACCAGAAGCACAGTTACTAACAAATATCAATTACAAAGTTGATCAGTTTGCAGATTTTTATGATCTTGATACTGATAACTTTGATGTAGATCAACAAGAAATTGCACAACATTTAATTGGTTATCAAAAACGTGAATATCTTGCTAATATTATTAATGACGATGTAAGTCAGTATAAATTCTATCAAGGGTATATACAAGACAAAGGTACTAAAAACGCTCTTACAAAATTATTTGACGCACTAGGTGCAACAGATAAAGAAAGTTTAGAATTTTTTGAAGAATGGGCGTTGCGTCTAGGACAATACGGAGCAGCTGACGGATTTGATGAACTAGAAATTAAACTTAGCGAAGAAAAGTTTAAATTAAGTCCACAGCCTATTAGATTAACTAACGAAGATGAAACAGATAATCTTGTTTACAATATACCAGAAACAGATGTTTATCTTAAGCCTAATAATTATGATAACACACCGTTTCCAACTAAGTTTATTCCTGAAGGTCAAACACAAATTAGAACAGCAGGGTATGTTAGAAGTGAAGATGTAAAACATACTGTTGTTAATAAAGACGATATTTTAAATATTGATATTAACACATTAGACAACGGACAATATGTATGGGTAACATTTGAAAACCAAAGTTGGAATGTATATAAACATATTGATAGTGGATTTACTGTTACTGGTGTAACAGCAGATGGAACGTCTGCTATAATAACATTAGATAAACGAAGTTCTTTTGCTACTGACGACATAATTGGTATTACAAACTTAACTGGATTTGAAGGATTTTTTAAAGTAACATCGTCGGCAACTAACACAGTAACAGTTGCATCTACAATAGCACTTGAAGATCCTATTATTAATGCCAAAGGCGTATTAACAAAATTTGCAAGTAATAGAGTACCAACACTAGCAGATGCAAACATATATACACAAAATGTTATTGACAATGGAGAACTTTTGTGGATTGATAATATGGGAGATGATACATGGGGAGTTATTAAAAACTCAGCATCTTATCATGAAAATTTAACAATAGTTAATCCTTTAGAGTCTGACTCAACTAATCCAAATTTTGGTAGTTCAATAACTGCATCTAATGATAATACAATAATTGCTATAGGTGCTCCAAACAATGAAGATGGAAAAGTACTTGTTTATACTAGCGATGATACAACTACAACATTGGCCCAAGAAATTGCACCTATAACCGATATAGCACAAGCAAATTCAAAATTTGGTGAATCAATTACAATGAGCACAGACGGCAAATACTTAGTAATTGCAGCACCAGATGCATCAAATGTAAAATCTAACTTTAAAGATGATTTTAATGCAAGTGTAGAATATCCGTTTGCATCTATTGTTGAGTATAACAACAGTTTATGGAAAGCAAGAAGAATTGTAAAAGGTCAAACAGCAAATGTTGTTTTTGATACATTTGAATCAGCACCACAAGTTAAAGATTACTTGCTAAACAAATATAGTTCGTTTAGTGAATCTACACTATATAACGTTGGAAATATTACAACATACCTTGGAGATATTTACATTGCTGTAGCAAGGTCAAATCCGGGTTCAAGAATACCCGCTAACTGGGAAGCTGTTGGCGAAAGTAAAAATATATTAACAGGTGACTATCCATTACCTAATACTGAAACAGATCACATCTTAGTAAGAGCTCCAGCGGGAGCGTACGAAGGTAGTGTACCTGGAGATAAAGTATACTTTGATTGGAATGAAGTAAGTCATGGTTACGAACCAATTGATAAGTTTGAAATAATTGATATTAAATTTGAAAGTGTTCCTCCTGAGTATGAAAACGTAACAAACGTTACTACAGGTATTAGATTACAAACAAACTTAGAGCATGGGTTGTTAGACGGTGACGAAATATTAGTTACTGATATTCCTAATGATACTATTTCAACATCAGGGTTTGATAATTCAGATCAAACATTGCCGCTTAATGTAGTACAAAATAAAGGTATTACAGGACTGGAATACAACAAGTATTATGTAAAAGTTAAGTCAACTAAAGAAGTTTATTTGTATACAACATATGCTATTGATACACTAGTTGACGGAACAAATAATACACAAGGCGCACAGTTCCAAGGCAGTGCAATTCCTGGAGGAGTCTTCAACGGAAACCTAAGAAAAGTTAGATCACTGTTTGATAATAGAATGATTGGATTTGGTTGCGAGTTAGAATGGGAATTAGACAGCAATGGTACAGTTTATAACCTAACAATTAAAAACGATTTAGCTGATCCAAGTAATCCTACTCCTATTCAAGGTACAGGGTATACAGCTCCTATAATAAAAATTACAGATACTGGCACTGGCAATAGTGCAACAGCATCGGCAACGGTTACAAACGGTAGAATAACTGCTGTTAATTTAATCACAGGCGGAGTTAACTATACTAATAGTACTATTAGTGTTGAAATTATTGATACAGACGTTCGTGTAGACACTAACTGGCTTACAAGTAATGTGCATACAGTTCAAAGTAAAGTAGATGAAATATTTTATATACTTGATCCACTAAACGTTCCTGTAATAGGGGACGAAATAACAACTAGTACAGGAAATGCAACAGTTGTATATACTAAATTTGAATTAGGTAAACTAGTAATATACGCTAACAGTAAAAATGGTGTGTTTACTGAATCAGGAACACTTGAAATAAGTTCAACATTTAGAATTGGTGAATTTATAAGACCTGCACATGAAAAAATTGAAACTAGTGATGTATTGGGCGGATATTGGAAAATATCATTAGATACTATTGAGCCTGGGTTTAAAATTAATCCAAATGCAAGATTAGTTGATTACGCTCCTAGTATAGTACTAAAAGACGTAAGATTAGTTGGCGATGTGTCAGCACCACTTCCATATAAGTCAAGTATACAAAGTTTGCTTAGTATACCGCCAGTACAACTTACAACTGGTAAAGTACTTCAAAAGCAAAGTCATTATATTACTAACATAAGTTATAACGGTAATGCTAACACAGCCGCTGATGCAAGAATTGACTTGTTATCACCAAAATGGTTACTTAGAGCAGACAAGACTATAAGTGACAAAGTTGTTGCAGACCGTGCAGCAGGATTAAATCCTAAGGTTGGTGTTTGGTTAAACAAGATTACAAATATAGATGGCACAATAGCTGACGAAACATTTAGTGGATTAACTACAGAAATTATTAATGGTACTCATGTACCTAGTGATATATGGGACGGATACGTTGATGTATTATTAAGTGATACAACTAATCAAGTATCGATTGGAGATACACTAGTAGAAGGCACTAACGGTAAAGCTGAGATTGTTTATTACCAACGAGACGGTAATGATGCAAGATATTATATCAAAGTTATTTCAGGATCATTTACACAAGGTGCAGATTACGGTCCTGCTGGCGCACAAAGTTTACCAGCATACGAAATACGCTTTATTGATTCAGTACAAACTCAGTCAAATGTAATAGGTACATCAATAAGAACTTCAATTAGTGATAACACAATTGGTAAATTATTTGTATTTGATCATACACAGAACTTACCAATACCAACACGAAATAGGGCAACTGATATTGCTTCGTTTGATAGTGATGTAATATCAGGATTTGATTTAGAGTACTTTACATGGGTAGAAGAAAATAGAAACGGAACACAGCGTTTATCACTAGTTCCTGAAGTTGCAAATAATGATTGGGAAAAGGTATATAACATACCAGTAGTTAATACAGCACTTGCAAGTTCGTTTACTAACGAAGGCGTATTTTATGTTTATGAATATAATACAACAACTTCGAGTTATGACTTAGTAAATGGGTTTATATTACCAAATAGGATAAGTGAAAGAAGACTAGGACAACAATTAAAAATAGTTAAAACTGGAGAGTTGTACAAGTTACTAATAAACAGTAAAGAAGGCGCAGGCAAGATTTACTCAGTACTAAAAGGTACAAGCGAAACTGGCAAAGTATATGACTGGCAATTATCTAAAGATGACAAGTTTAGAGGCATTTATAATAATTCAATAATATATTATATTGATGACATTGTATATTACAATAATAATTTTTATAAAGCATTAACTAACATTCAAGGCGAAGCATTTACAGCATCTAAATGGATACTGCTTAACGACCATATTGATTTTATTGGATCTATTCCTAACACACTAGGATATAATTATGCTGAGGATTCAACGTTAGAGAATGATGTAACAGATTTTGGATCATCGTTTGATGTTAGTGATGACGGAAAAACAATTGCTGCAATATCGGCATACGGTGATATAAAGCGTGTATCAGTTTACAAGTATCATGATGAACATTATAACTTATACCAAATTTTAGAAATTCCAAGCGATGCAATAGAGTTTGGCGAAACAATTAGTGTCGCTGATGACGGAAAACTAATTGCAGTAGGTGCTCCAGGCTCAACATATTTGTCCGCTAGACAAGGACAAGTTTTTGTATATTCACAAAAAGAAACAGGGTATGAATTAATACAAACATTAGTTGCACAGAACAGCGAACCAATTGAGAACTTTGGTTACCAACTAAGTTTTGACGGCAATCAATTAGCTGTGTCAAGTGCTAACGGAAATATTGAATTAGATACTACATATGATAATGACGGAACAGTTTTTGATAATGGGTTTACAAACTTTAGTAGAACAATTATTGACAGTGGTGCTATTTACTTGTACGAAAGAATTAACGATGCACTAGTGTACGGACAACAACTATCATACAGAGATTTTGATGTTAAAGACTTTGGTCGAGATATTATTATTAAGAATGACAAAGTTTACGTAGGATTAATAAACGACACAGTTGGCGACAAAGTAGGTAAAGTTGTACAGTTTGAAAAAGATAACGTTAATACTTGGACATTAAGTAGAAAACCAAATCCGCAAGTTGACCTTGATAAGTTTAAAGGATCGTTTTTATACAACACTACTTCAAATAATTATTTAACTTCACTAGATTTAATTGATCCGGTACAAGGTAAAATATCAGGAATTGCAGAACAAGATTTAGCATTTAAAACTTATTACGATCCTGCAACATACACTATTGCTTCAGATACAAATGTAACAGTTGATGAGTATAATAGTTGGAGTGTAACAAATATTGGAAAACTTTGGTGGGATTTAAGTACAACAAAATTCTTAAATGCATATCAAGGCGATTCAATTTACAGTTCAAATAGCTGGAACACATTAGCACCGGGTGCATCGATAGATATTTATGAATGGATCGAAACAACACTAACTCCAACACAGTGGGACACACAAGCAGATACGCCTGCAGGAGTACGTAAAGGAATAAGTGGTAAAACAAAATACGGTGAAACAGCATATTGTACTAGAAAAGAATACGATAAGATTTCAAGTACGTTTACTACAAAATATTATTTCTGGGTTAAAGATAAAAAAATTACACCAGACACTGAAAATAGATCTAAATCTGCATATGATGTTGCAGCAATAATAGCAGATCCGGTTTCACAAAACTTAAAGTTTGCTAATATGCTTTCTGAAAATAGTTTTGTAACTAGAAACTGTGATAAATTATTTGTAAATGATGAAGTAGCAGCTAATTTTAGATACTTTACTATTGACGATCAAACTATTAATGTACATAACGAGTACCAGATAATTAGTGAAGGGTTATATACAAGTAAACCTAAATCAACGTTAGAGCTTAAATGGTTTGATAGTATCATAGGACAAGATGCATATGGAAGACCTGTACCAGATCCAGCATTAAGTACAAAGCAAAAATACGGTATATTAAACAGACCAAGACAAAGTTGGTTTGTAGATAGGGTTGAAGCAACTACTCAAGCATTTACCAGAGTAAATTCTGTTATAAAAGAGAAGTTAATTGATGATAATTATAATATCACAGCGTTATTACAAAAAGACCCTGCACCAAGTGCAATCTCTGCATTATGGGATAGGCAAGTTGATACTGATGCAGAATTAAGTACTATTGGTACAGCGAAAGCAAAAGTTGCACAAATAGAACCAGTTGTTGTTAACGGCATAGTAACACAAGTTAATATTATTGATAAAGGCTATAGTTATGCAGACCCTTCTTATAATATAAACGTAGGTGGCACTAGACGCGGACCAAAAATTACAATAAACGGTACAGGTGAAGGCTTAGAGTTAGAAAGTACAATTAATGCTCTGGGACAATTAACTTCTGTAACAGTTATTAACGGTGGCACGAACTACGCTGAATCGTTAACATTAACTATACGTCCGTTAAGTGTATTAGTAAATGCTGATGCAACACTAGACGGTGACTGGGCAATATATGCTTGGAACAGCACAACAGAAAAATTTGAAATTAGTTCACAAGAATTGTTTGATGTATCTGATTATTGGAACTATTTAGATTGGTATGAAACAGGATACAGTCAATTAACATCGATTGATTATCTTATTCAAGAAACATATGAGTTGAATACTATTAATGACGGTATCGGTGATATTGTTAAAGTTGAAAATGTTGGAACCGGCGGTTGGTTACTTTTAGAGAAAACATTAAATGCTGATGTTCCTGACTATACAATAAACTATAGAACAATTGGTAGAGAAAACGGCACGTTACAGTTTGTAGATTCAATTAGTAGTGATGCTACTAATAAGACAGCATTACGTAAAATACTAATAGCACTACGTGATAACCTCTTTATAGGCGAATTAGAAATAGAATATAACAATCTATTTTTTGCATGTTTAAGATATGTGTTCTCAGAACAAACATATGTAGATTGGGCATTTAAAACTAGTTTTATTAAAGCAAAACATAATGTTGGTAAATTAATACAAAAAACTAATTATCAAAATGATAACTTACCTAGTTTTGAAGAATATGTAAATGAAGTTAAGCCCTATAAAACTAATATACGAGAATATTTAAGTGCATATGAAGGGAATGATAATACAAGTTCAGTTATAGCAGATTACGATTTACCAGCTGAATATAATAGTAACCTTGATAAAATTATACCGTCTGACTTTATTGTCAAAGATAACGTATTGTCAAGTGTTCTTACAGATGTAACACAATATCCTGCAAAACATTGGGTAGATAATTCTTCTTACAGTGTAGGATCAGTACTTATTAAAGACGGTGGGTCTGGATATACCGAGACACCACTAGTAACATTTGTCGGCGGTGGCGGCACAGGTGCTACAGCAAGAGCATTTATTGGTAATGGAATAATTAAGAAAATTGAAATTCTAGATCCTGGCACAGGATATTACTCAGCTCCGCAAATACAGTTTGAAGGAACTCAAACAAACGGCACACAGCCAATTGTTTCAGTTATACTAATTAACGGTAAAATTAGATCAACAAGGATTGCACAGAAGTTTGATAGAATTGCTTCTGAGGTTAGTTTATCTGATATACAAGAAGTTGAAACATTTACAGCAACCGGAAGTCAACTTAAATTTAATACAAAATGGCCAGTACAATTAAAAACAAATGCTATTGATATAACTATTGACGGTATACAAGCGTTAAGTAGTCAATACATATATAAAAATGTTTCAGATGTAACAAAAGGGTATACAAGAAATACAGGACAAATTGAATTTAGTTTTGCACCATTGTTAGGTTCTACTATTGTAGTTACTTACAATAGATCATTAGAACTACTTAATGCAGCAGAACGTATACAATTCCTTTATGAAGCAGAAACAGGCCTTTATGGTAAAGACTTTGCACAGTTAATGGATGGCGTTGATTACGGTGGCGTACAAGTTAAGAGTTTCGAATTTGGTCAAGACTTAGGTTGGGATAATGCTCCTTGGTATGCAAATAACTGGGATAGTTATGATGATGCATTTGAAGATGAAATAATTACACTAGACGGAAGTACAACACAAATAACTCTTTCTAAGCCTTTAGAAGATACTGAAGTTTACAACATATACCTAAATGGTGTAAGAATTGATGATCCAAACTTTGGCACAGGCAATCCTGTAGCAAATCCAAATGCAATAACACAAAGTTTAACAGGCGACGGCGAGCAAACAATAATTTATACTGACAACGATGGGCTTGATATTAATAAGCCATTAGTAGACGGTGATACTATTATTGTTAGAAAAGCGTCCAGTGATGGTAGTTTCCTTCCTGATACATTTACACTTGATACTGTAGTAGAAGGCGGCAATCTTGCATATGGCACAGCAACAGGATTAAAATCTGAAGATATAACAATTGACGGAGATAATTTTGTATCGTCAACAACGTCTAAAGGACCTGAAGAATTAGTTCCAGGACAATTGTTAGACACATTAGACATTACAGTAATTGATAAAGTAGCAGACGGCGGAAGTGCTATTGCTGTAAGAAACTATACAGCATCAGCAACACAAAACAAAGTATTTGATTTAAGTTTGTTACCACATAATATTGAATCTCTAATAGTTAAAGTAGATAATATAATATTGGGACCAAACGAAGAAAATGAATTACCATATGAAATTAATTTTACTAGTAAGACAATAACATTTACTGAAGCATTAAATGTAGGACAACGTGTGTCAATCATATCAATGGCTGGCAACGGAGAAAATATACTTGATATTGATAACTTTATTGCAGACGGAAGTACACAAATATTTGTAACTAATGTTTTATGGAATCAAAACATATCAACATATATCAGTATAGATGGCACTAAAGCTGTTGCAGAAATATTTGAAACAGATTCATCGTACGATGGCAGGGCTGGTTTAGTAGGACTTAAATTTATTACTCCTCCAGAAGCAGGGTCGTTTATATATTATGCTGTATATGCATCAACTAGTGTAAGTTATAGTGAAGTAACTGTAGATAGATTTGAAGGTGACGGAAGTAGTGTTGGATTTACATTATCAACAGCACCTACAAGTTCATTACCATTAAGCCACAATGTAGTTGTTAAAGTTGATAATAAAATATTATATCCAGGGTACAATCAACAGTTTATAATATCTCCTAGCAGAGAATATACATTTGATTTACATCAAGTAGCAAGAGCATCAGTTAGTCCGGAAGATATTGCTGTATACCTTAACGATATACAACTAACTTACTTACAAGACTTTAACTGGGATTTCAATAATAGTGCTGTTATATTATTTGACAACATAGGATCCAATGGTGATACTTTAGATGTATTTGTTCTTAATGACGGTGAATACGAGTTTGATAGAAATGTTGAATTGACACTAGACAGCGATTCGATTACAGGACAATTTTCACAGAACGAAGAAGTTCGTATAGGATCTGCAGATAGTACACAACACGAAGCAACAGTAAGAACGTTTACAGGTAGTAAACTTACAGTAATCGGTGACTCAACTGCTATTCTAGCAACACTAACAAATGATCCAACAATACAAATTGAAGGACTATCAAGTGGAGCAACAGCAACTCAAGTAACTGGATTTAAAGGAGTTGAATCTGGAGATAGAGTTATCCTTAACAATACTCCAACAACAGGTACTAAGGTAGATGTTTATAAATTTAATAAACATGACATACAAAATATAGAACGTATCACACAGGATATTATTACACGAAGTACACTTGTAATAGACAGTGATGATTATTACGAATACAACAAGTTAACACAAGGGTTAGTAGAATTACGGGGCCCAGCAATTGATCCAGCATATCTTTGGGTATCATTGAACGGGCAGTTATTATCTGCTAACATAGATTATACAATAACTGAAAATTTAAAATATTTAAAAGTTACAAAGCCGTTAGTAAAGAGCGACAGACTAGATATTGTACATTTTGCAGGTAACCGTGCTAATGAAAAATTTGGATTTAGAATATTCAAAGATATGTTAAACAGAACTCATTACAAACGCTTAAATAATAGTAAGATTTATGCGTTAGATGAAAATTTAAACTACTATGACGATAGTATTACACTAATTAGTGCAGAAGGAATTAGTCAACCAGACCCTAGTATTAATGTTCCTGGAGTAGTGTTTATAGACGGAGAAAGAATAGAATACTTTAAAGTAGAAAATAATGTACTGTCTCAATTAAGACGTGGTACATTAGGTACAGGTGTTAAAGAAGTATACAAAGCAGGCGAAGAAATGATGGACCAGAGTGCTTATCAAACAGTTCCTTATACTGATGAGATAAGAACACTACAGTTTGAAGCAGACGGTTCAACAGCATCGTATATATTAGACTGGGCTACAACTAATATTAACGAATTTGAGGTATTTGTTGCAGGTAGAAGACTAAGAAAAAATGCAATACAAGTATTTGATACTACTATTGATCAAGATAGTCCAGAAGCAGATATTACAGTAGATGCAGAATTTACGCTAAGTAGTAATACAGTAACATTGAATACTGTTCCGGTAGCAGGAACTAAAGTGTTTATAATAAGGAAAATAGGAAAAATATGGCAAAGTTCAGGAGAATCACTAAGAGTTGCAGAAAATCCAATTGCAGAGTTCTTGAGAGATCAAACAATTGACTTACCAAAATAAATACAGTATAGGTGGATAATATGACAGACAAATTTAAAGACATGAATGGTGTACTTTTACAAGGACACATTAAAATTACAGACCCAGGATCGGGAGAAGTTCTTATTGATAAAAGGAACGCTATCCACTACGAGAACATGAGTATTGCACTTGCTGAAAGTTTAGCTTCAGTAGGGCAAGGGCCAATTTACAAAATGGCATTTGGTAACGGTGGAACATCAGTTGATCCAACAGGAATTATTACCTATCTAACTCCTAACTCAACAGGCTCAAATGCAAGTTTATATAATCAAACATTTGAAAAAATTGTTGCTGTAGATCCTAATAATACTGATCCTGTAAGAAACAAAATTGAAACAAGACACGTAAGTGGTACAAACTATACTGATATACTTGTAAGTTGTTTATTAGATTACGGTGAGCCCAGCGGGCAAGACGCTTTTGATACAGCATCAGATACAGAAAGTTTATTTGTTTTTGACGAATTAGGACTAGTAAGTTCAGCACAAGGAACTGGCCTAGGAAAACTTTTAACACATGTTATTTTCCACCCAGTACAAAAGAGTTTAAACAGACTTATACAGATTGATTATACAGTAAGGGTCCAAAGTTTAACCGGATTTAATGAGGCGTAGACATGGCATATAATATTAGATATTCAGATCAGGTTAATAAGGGTGTAATTGTAATTGAGGACAATACACTTAACGCAGAAACTAGTTTAAGTTTACCAGGAAGAAATACAACAGCGTATGGACAAGCAATTTCGGAAAACTTTTTACATCTATTAGAGAATTTTGCACATACAATATCTCCAACTAATCCTACAGAAGGACAACTTTGGTATGATACAACACCAGGAGTTGACCAGCTTAAATTATATGACGGTACTACTTGGGTAGCTGCAGGTGGCTTGAAGAAAGCTAATTTAGCACCCGAAGCATCTAACTCGGTCGTAGGTGATCTTTGGGTTGATACTGATAACCAACAGTTATATTTGTTTGCAGGGTCAAACTGGTTACTAGTAGGTCCTGAATTTGCAGAAGGATTAGCTACAGGTACTAAACCTGTAAAAGTTACTTCTACTACTGATGCTATATTTGATATTTTACAAGTTGAAATAGGCGGCAAAGTTGTTGCTATTATGTCAAAGGATACGTTTATACCAAAAACAGATATCGAAGGTTTTGATATTATTAAGCCAGGTTATAATTTATCTACAGAAGATATTACAGGCGACGGTATTCCTAAATATTTAGGAACAGCAGAAAAAGCAGAAAATTTAGTAATTGATGGTGCTGTAGTTCCGTCCACAGACTTTATGAGAAAGAGTGCAATTAATATTGCAGAGCAAGAACTTAATATTAAAAATGATGGAGGAATAAGTGTTGGGCTTAGTAATTCGTTAAGATTAAGAATTACCGGTCAAGCAGGCGTTATTAGTCATGATATTAGCGGATCAAGTATTGATTTTAAAACTAATAATGCGGGTGTAACAGCAACTCCATTAAGGATTAATAGTAATACTAATATTGGTATAAACAATTTAAACCCTGAAAAGTCATTAGATGTCGGCGGCGACATACAGACTGACTCGAGCGTAATTATTAACGGATTAACTGATAGTACATCAGTAAGTACAGGATCATTAATTTTAGCAGGTGGTGCAGCTGTAGCAAAGAACTTAACAGTAGGTGCCGGTATTAGTGTACTAGGTAACTCGTCATTGAATGACATTCTTCCTCAGGATAATAATTTAAGATCAATAGGTAGTACAACAAATAAATGGAAAGCAATGTATGCTACTGAGTTTGTAGGTTCTTTAAACGGAAACGTACAAGGTAGTGTTAGTGGTAGAGCAGGTAGTGCTGATAAACTATCATCGCCAAGTGTATTTAGAATGACAGGTGACGTTGAAAGTTTACTCGATATTGACTTTGACGGTCAACAAGGTACAGTTACTTTCCAAACACAAGTTACAAACGAATTTATATCTGCTAAAACTATTAAAGATAATTCACAAACAGACGATGAATTTTTAGTTAACAGAGTTAGTGGCGAAATTGGTATTTACAAAGTAAGAAGATCAACAATATTTGATCAAATTACAGGATTAACACCAGTGGGCACTATTGCTCCGTATGCAGGTGCTACAGCACCTGATGGGTGGCTACTATGTCATGGACAAAACGAACTAACTTCAGCATACGAAAAACTATCTCAAGTTATTGGTAACACATACGATAATAATTCTCCAACAGGCTACTTTTCAATACCTGATTTAAGAGGAAGATTACCGTTAGGTGCAGATAACATGGGCGGCACAGCAGCAAATATTGTTCCGTCAGCAGATACATTGGGTGCTAAAAGTGGTACTGAAACTACAACTATTACAGTTGATAATTTACCTGATCACAAACATGAACTTAAAGATGATGGAGCAACACCGCAACAGTATTATGTTATTAATCCTGATTCAACTACAACAGGTGATAGTGATGCTATTATTGATACAAACTTAGTAGGAACAGCAAACGGATTAAAATATCCAAGAACAGGTGGCATGGAAACTGGCGGTACAGGAGATGCTGTAAGTTTAATGAACCCATACTTAACAGTTAATTATATTATATACACAGGAGTTGGGGGCTAATGAGTTATAAACTAAACAAAACAGACGGATCGTTACTAGTAGAACTAGTTGACGGACAGATTGATACAACATCATCAGACATTACACTAATTGGAAGAAACTATACAGGTTTTGGCGAAGTTATAAACGAAAACTTTATTAAACTTTTAGAAAACTTTAGCGGTACAGCAACTCCAGGAACACCAATTACTGGTCAACTTTGGTTTGATTCTAGTGAAAATAGATTAAAAGTGTATGACGGAACAACGTTTAAAGCAAACGGTCCAATTATTAGTGCAACACAACCACAAATGGTGGCAGGTGACATTTGGATAAACAATGATGACAACCAGTTATACTTCTTTGACGGAAGCGACATAGTACTAGTAGGACCTCCATATACTTCATCTCAAGGTAAAAGTGGATTTGAAACATTAAGAATTGTTGATACAAGAAGTTTGAATTACACAGTTATTAAATGGTCAGTTGGTAATGCAGCATTTGCTTATATTAGTAATGACACATTTACACCAAGACCCGATGACGTTGATTTATTACCAGGATTAACAGGTGATGTATTAAAGGGTATTAATATTGTTGATAAAGATAATTTTAGAATCGGAGGTGTTGCTGATTCAGCAACAAGTTTAATTACTTCAGAAACTGATCCAAATACAGGACTACTAAGAAGAAAAACAGCATCTCAGTTTTTACCATCTGATGCAGAAGGCACAACTACTGGTATTTTGAATATTCAAACTAAGGGCGGATTAACAATTGGTGACACAGGACAAGCAGGATTAAATGTTTCTGGAACATTCCTTAACTTATCCAGTAATCTTGTTAATCAAGGATTTAGACTAGTTGCATCAAACGTTGTTGGACAATTTGATCCAATACGTGTTGACGCTGTTAACAGATATATGGGAATTAACGTAACTGTTGACGAACCAACAGCTACATTAGACGTATTTGGTGATATAAGAGTTAGAGGCGATATTACTATTGAAGGTAGTAATACTACTTTAGAAACAGCAACATTAACAGTTGATGATTATAATATCGAACTTGGACATGCAGATACAATTATAACTTTATCAGGACAAGTTAATAGCTCATTTGCTGACACACTTGCGGTAGGTGACCAAGTAACACAAAGTCATACAGGTAATACTATATTAGCAACAGGTACATTTAAAGAATATCAGGTTGATATTGTTAACAACTCATTCAAATTGGTTATTGAACCAATAAACAATAGCTTTCTTGTTGGAAATGATGAAATAACAATAGTCGGTAAAGGTGATTTACAAACAAGTGGCGGTGTAAACATTACAGCAACAAATATAATACAGCGTTCAGATGCAACTGCAACTGGTGCAGGTGTTACAATTAAAGGCGCACCTAGTAGTACTAATGCAAATGACAAAACTATCAAATGGATTAATGACTTAACTAATGGTCCATTCTTTGAATTGAATGATAGTGTTAATATTCCTACAGGCGAAACATATAAAATTAATGGGCATGATGTAATATCGTCAGGCGCACTTGGTACAGATATTACAACAGCATCAGGATTAGCAAATGTTGGTATTTTAGATACTGTAAGAGTAAGACAAAGTAGTACAATACCGGGCCCAGGACTAACAATTACATATAACGAAGGAACAACCCCAGCAACGCCAACAATTACTACATTTAATGCAGGCTTAAAGATTGTAAGTCAGTCAGCAGTTGACTTTAATGCTACTAAAATTAAAAATGTTGGTACGCCGTTAAGTGCTAGACACGTTGTAGATAATCCTAGTGATACTGAAGATACAAATGATCATGTAGTAACTAAAGGATATGTAGATACAGAATTAGCATTTTCACCAGTAATGATGCAAATTGATATTACTGGCTTACCAACAGCAAATTATTCAAGTATTGATGAGGAATTACAGTCAATGCTTAATTTTTATCAAGACCCAACAGCAAAGACACTTAATAGTGTAGCAAACATTATTACTACACAGTATGGTGGTGCAGTTACAGGTATTGACGTTGCAGGATCTGCAACAAAAGAAACTATATCAGTTGATTTTACTGGTATTGGAGGAGCAGATGGAGGGCAAAATCCGCAAGCTCTATTAGAAGATATTAACTTTAACAGTGCAACGGGTACAGTATCATTGTCAGTAACACGTAAGAAGCAAGTTTGGAAAGTAACTGACCCTGGTAGTGGTAAAGTATGGACCAAACAGTCAGAGACTAATTGGTCCTAATACTGATAAATACATATACCGCACATAGGGAATGAAAAATAATGGCATATACTATTGAAAAAACAAATAATACTATTCTAACAATAATAGAAGACGGTACTATTGATAATACTACTGATTTAAAACTAGTCGGTAAGAACTATTCAGGGTACGGTGAATTGCAAAATGAAAATTTTGTATCATTGTTAGAAAACTTTGCTTCGGCAAACCAACCTCCAAGACCTATTGCTGGTCAACTTTGGTTTGATACAGACGACGAAGGCGTTGGAAGACTTAAAGTATATGACGGTAATGCAAATAAGTTTTTCAATCCTTTAGCAAATTTAAGAGTTGGTGTTTTGCCAAGCACTCCATCAGCATCAAATGTAATCAAAGGTGATTTATGGTTTGATGATGTACAACAACAGTTACACGTATATAACGGTTCTGCGTTTGTATTAGTTGGACCAAAGCAAGCAAGTGCTAACCAAACAGAATGGGTAGAAACACTAGTTTATGATAACTTATTATCGCCTAGTGACACTACAGCAGAATTAAAATTACCGCATGAACACTATGTTTTAAAAGGTATAGTTGATAATAAAACAATGTTTGTTGCATCAAAAGATGCATTTACATTAGACACTGGAAGTTCTATACAGGGCTTTAGTTACATACACCAAGGTATTACATTAGTTGACTCGGATGATGCAACAGGTGTACAAAGTGGAGTAGAAAGATTTCACGGTACAGCATCTAACACAGATAGATTAGGTGGCACTGATGCAGTAGAATTTATACAACGTGCAACAGCAGTATTTACTGACAGAGTTGACATTGCAGACGCAGATGGTTTACGAATTGGTAGTTCAAACGAATTTAGACTTAATACATCAAGCGGAAATGCACTAATTACTCATGCTACAAACGGCGGTCTAATTAAATTAATAGCATACGATGGCACTGGCACTATACAAACTCCACTTATTATTGACCCTTCAAGCGGACCTGCAAGTATTAGACCAGATGGTGATGGCATTTACAATTTAGGTACTTCCGGAAATAGATGGAATACTGTACATGCTGTAAACTTTACAGGTACTAGTCAAAAATCAGATTTATTAAAAGTAGGTGTAGAATATAGAAGTGCATCAACAGCGGCTACAGCAAACACAATTTCAGCAAGAGATGCAAACGGCGATCTATATGCAAACTACTTTCAAGGTATAGCTACAAACGCAGATTTAGCTGTTAACGCAACAAACATTGCAGTAGACGGAACAAGCTATGCAACAGGCTCTGCAAGTGCTACAGCAAGCTCTGTAGCGGTTAGAGACGCCAGTGGTAACCTAACAGCAAATCAATTTAATGGCATTGCTACTCGATCAGCTACTATGCAAGTTGGCGTTGAAAATAGATCAGCGGCAGTTATACCAACTGCTGATACTGTAGCAGTTAGAGATGCAACAGGATCTTTAAACGCAGCAACATTTTTTGGTGCATTAGACGGTACAGCCGATAATGCTACTAAGTGGACAAATGATTTAACACTTAACTTTACAGGTGATGTAACAGGTAGCGGAGTATTTAATGGTGACGAAGGATCATTAGATATTGCACTAACAACATCAGGAGATTCTGTAACACTAGGAACAGATACAACAGGCAATTACATAGAAAGAGTAATACGTGATACTGGAGAAACATATATAAATGTTAGTGTTAACGATAGTTTAAATCCAAGCAGTTACCCAGCATCAGCTGAAGGTGTAACTATCAAAGTAGGATTAAATGCAACAACAACAAATACAGCAAATAATGTAGTTGCTAGAGATGCAAGTGGCGATTTTGCTGCAGGCACAGTTACAGCAACTAAATTTGTTGGCCAAGTTAATGAATCAGGAACAGCAAGTGACGGTTACTTTGATAACTTAACTGTAGGAACACTTACATCTACTTCACTTAACTTAGCAGGAGCAACAGGTACACTAGCAATAACTGAAGGTGGTACTGGTTCTGGAACAGCCGCTGGTGCAAGAACTAACTTAGATGTTTATGCTAAATCAGAAACATATACACAAGCACAAGTTGATAGTGCTATTTCATCAGGTGTGGGAGGTGTAAGTACATCTTCAATATCTAATGGTACTAGTAGTGTAGCAATACCTGGTGCAGGCGGCGACATTACTGTATCAAGAGCAGGCGCAACCCATGCATCATTTACAGCAAGTGGACTTGAATTAAGCGTAGGTACTTTTGTAGGTGACTTAACTGGTAATGCTGTAACTGCAAACTATGCTGACTTGGCAGAGAAATATACAACTAACGAAAAACACCCAACAGGTACAGTAATGGCAATTGGCGCACAGTCAAGTTTTGAATCAGAAAGAGCTGCATTTGGAGCAATACCAGTAGGTGTTATATCTGCAAAACCAGCGTTCTTAATGAATGCAGAAGCAGACGGACAACCACTAGCACTTAAAGGACGAGTTCCAGTGCTTGTAACGGGCTCTGTGAGCAAAGGACAAGCGGTTTACGTGCATGATAACGGAATTGCTAGTACACACTTTAACGGACAACAAATAGTAGGCGTAGCGTTAGAATCAAACGAAGAAGAAGGCACTAAACTAGTTGAATGTATACTAAAATTGTAATACACTAATAAATTAAAGCCAAAAAAAAAGCACCTTAATGGTGCTTTTTTATGAGTTTGTATTAACTATTAATGTAAGTCTTCCCAAGCAGAGCCTGTGTATACTTGTAATTTTGTCTCTGTAGTATTAAACACAACCATACCAGCCGCTGGTGTTAGTGCATTTCGCACACCGGTTGTCATACTAGCAAATTTAACAGCAGTACCAAAGTCTGCAACCGTACTATCAACAGTCATATAGTTATTAAAGTTTGCAGCATTTTCAAAGTCGCCTGCTTGATCAAGATCACCAGTAAATTCAGCAACTCTTAGACTTGCTGATACTCCGCTATATGCTAGTAAGTTATTATCTCCAAACCCTAAATGTCCGGCATTTGTAGTTAAAGTTTTTGATATGTCTAATTCACCAGTTAACGTAATTATTCCACCGTCGACGTCTGTAATTTGAATAGCTCTAACTTCTAGTGTATCTGTGGAAACCTTACCAGTTCCAGTATCATAAGACGGAATAATTGCTACTGATTTGCCATTAGGACCAAATGTATTTTGACTACCAACTCTTAATTCTTGATCAATTGTTACATCAGATGATGTTCGTAAAGAAGGAGTTATAACAATAGCTGACGAGTCAGCACTGTCAATTAAGTTAGTAAACACATTACCTGTAAATGTTCCTGTATGGTCACCAGCTGCATCACCTGTAATGTTTCCAACAAATGCTGTTGCTGATAGTGTGCCGTTTGAACTGTTGTATGTTAATACACTGTCTGTCTTTCCGCCTACGTTTCCTGTTGCCGCTGTAGCAAAAACTGGGAAGCATGTAGTATCTGTGCCTTCATCTGCTACTGTAAACGTTGTTGCTATTGCCGCTGTACCTGTTGTATCTTGATCCCAGGTTGGCGCTGTGCCTGTTAAGCCTGAGTATGCTACGTTAGTAGCTGTAGCAGCATTACCTGTTATGCTAAATGAAGGAGTTGCTGTATGTGTTACTTCGCCTGTCGTAGCATCGTACATCACTGCGGTTGTACCAACTGCATTACGTACTGGTGTAATTATTAGACTACTTGCTCCAGTGTTGTATACTTCTGCACCAGTTGCGTTTATTACAATCGAGTTTGCGGCTTGGTTTGCATAACCTGCTTTTTCACCAATTGCTATTGCATTTGCGCCTTGACCTGTATTGCCTGCTTCATACCCAAGTGCTATACTTGTCGCACTTGTTCTTAAACTTACTGCATCTACACTTGCTGTATCTACTGGACCAACAATCTTGTTGTTAACTGCGTCTACTAGTAATGTACTATCATCACCAAACACACTAGCACTAAAGTCAGTGTTTATATCTCTAGCATAAAGCTCATCAAAGTTATCATTTACTTTATCAAATGCTGTGCGCAACGGATCACCGTCACCTTTGTTTGCACTAGTCCCTAAATTAACGGTTTGTTTGGCCACGGTCTGCTCCCTTGTTTACTTGTATTCTTAGTTTACCCGCAGTGTGGACAACTTGCCTACCCTGCGGATTTTT
>Ga0102811_1000405_pt1 | contig 21593 bp, 21 predicted proteins | sample ColrivemetaGS705_FD_84507 | JGI IMG/M metagenome (GOLD analysis project Ga0102811, IMG submission 84507) | Estuarine microbial communities from the Columbia River estuary - Flood tide ETM metaG S.705 | ecosystem: Environmental > Aquatic > Marine > Intertidal zone > Estuary | place: USA: Columbia... | reverse complement strand
AATTCCGTTAAATGGAAGTTTAAAACATAGAGATTCCATGTCTAATAAATGGATTCCAATCCATACTGGGGAAGTTCAAGTAATGTCTGCAGGAATTGGTGTTCAACATTCTGAAATGAATAATCATCCATCTGAAGAAATTAATTTATTTCAAATTTGGATAATTCCTAATAAAGAAAATGTTGCCCCAAGATATGACCAAAAAAAGTTTGATGTTAATGAACGACAAAATAAATTACAGATATTAGTTTCTTCAATTGATGAAAAAAATGAAGAGTCTTTAAAAATTCACCAAGATGCACAAATTTCAAGAATTGATTTATCTGAAAACAATGAATTTAACTATAAATTGAAGTCTGATAATCACGGAGTGTATGTTATGGTAATTGAAGGTGAAGCTTCATTTGAAAATGAAAATCTAAAAATGCGAGATGCTATAGGTATTTATAATATTTCTAACTTTTTGATAAAAGCAGAAAAAAATACAGCATTATTATTTATTGAAGTTCCAATGTGATTTCAAAATTAACTTAAAATTTAAAAGGGGCTCTTACTTAATTAGGAGCGTTTTTTTTATTATTAGTAATTAATTACGATATTTGCCCACTGCGTATTTCTTAAATAAAGTATTAACAATAACAAAAAAATAAAAATGAATAAAAACACAGTATTAGCTTGGGCAACTGCTATTATGATAATTGTTGGAATTATTTTAATATCACTTGGAGCATTTAGATATAATGATATTGCTGGTTGGGGATTTGCTTCCGTTGGAATTGGATTTTTTGCAATTGCTTGGGTATTTAATGCTTTAAAAGGAAGAGTTTAATTTCCTGTCTTATATTTTTACAACAAAAAACAACAAAATATATAATTAATTATGTCAGATGATAAGAAAGTAATCTTTTCAATGGCTGGTTTAACTAAAACCTATCAAGGTGCAAATAAACCAGTATTAAAAGATATTTATTTAAGCTTTTTTTATGGAGCAAAAATTGGAATTTTAGGTTTAAATGGTTCGGGTAAATCAACTTTACTGAAGATTATAGCTGGAATTGAAAAAAATTACCAAGGAGATGTTGTTTTTGCACCAGGTTATTCTGTTGGTTATTTGTCTCAAGAACCACAATTGGATGAAACCAAAACAGTAATGGATGTTGTAAAGGAAGGTGTTGCTGAAACTGTTGCAATACTAGATGAATACAACAAAATAAACGACATGTTTGGGTTGGAAGAAATATATTCTGATGCCGATAAAATGGATAAATTAATGGCTCAACAAGCCATTTTGCAAGATAAAATTGATGCTGCAAACGCTTGGGAATTAGACACAAAGCTAGAAATAGCAATGGACGCATTGAGAACTCCAGATGGTGATACTCCAATTAAGCATTTATCAGGAGGAGAACTAAGGAGAGTTGCATTATGTAGATTGTTGCTACAAGAACCTGATGTTTTATTATTAGATGAGCCAACGAACCATTTAGATGCTGAATCTGTACATTGGTTGGAACATCACTTGCAACAATATAAAGGTACTGTGATTGCAGTAACACATGATAGGTATTTCTTAGACAATGTTGCCGGTTGGATATTAGAATTGGATAGAGGCGAAGGAATTCCTTGGAAAGGAAATTACTCATCTTGGTTAGATCAAAAATCGAAAAGATTAGCGCAAGAATCAAAAGTTGCTTCAAAGCGTCAAAAAACCTTGGAGCGTGAGTTGGAATGGGTTCGTATGGCACCAAAAGGACGTCATGCAAAATCTAAAGCTCGTTTGTCTAATTATGATAAATTATTGAGCCAAGATCAAAATCAGTTAGATGAGAAATTGGAAATTTATATTCCAAACGGACCTCGTTTAGGTACTAATGTTATTGAAGCTGTTGGAGTTTCAAAAGCTTTTGGTGACAAATTATTGTATGAAAATTTAAACTTTAATTTACCACAAGCAGGAATAGTTGGTGTAATAGGTCCAAATGGGGCTGGTAAAACAACTATTTTTAAAATGATTATGAATGAATTGAATCCGGATAAAGGTGAATTTAAAGTAGGTGAGACTGCTAAAATTGCTTATGTAGATCAAAGTCATTCAAATATTGATCCACAAAAAACCATTTGGCAAAACTTTGCTGACGAACAAGAGTTAATTTTAATGGGCGGAAAGCAAGTAAATTCACGCGCTTATTTAAGTCGTTTTAATTTTGCAGGAAGTGATCAAAATAAAAAAGTAAATACCTTATCGGGTGGTGAACGAAATAGGTTGCATTTAGCCATGACATTGCGTGAAGAAGGAAACGTTTTATTGTTAGATGAACCTACTAACGATTTAGATGTAAATACGTTACGTGCTTTGGAAGAAGGTTTAGAAAACTTTGCAGGTTGTGCTGTAGTAATTAGTCACGACCGTTGGTTTTTAGACAGAATTTGTACACATATATTAGCTTTTGAAGGTGATTCTCAAGTGTATTTCTTTGAAGGGTCATTTACCGATTATGAAGAAAATAAGAAAAAACGTTTGGGAGGTGATTTAATGCCAAAACGAATAAAGTATAAAAAACTAGTTAGATAATAAAAAAAATCCCTTACTAAATAACTAAGGGATTTTTTTATTTAAGTTCCAATATAGTATCAACAATTTCCTCAATTTGAGTAAAAAACATTTCATCACAATTTATTAGATCTGATTCAGATTCACCAAATTTAAGAGAATACTTTAATTCTTTACTATTTTTATTTCCTTTAATAGTTACTACAGTACTAATTCCTTGTGTACTTGCATTATGAATTTCGTTTATTGTAACAGTAGTATGTCCTTCCAAAGGATGTTTTAAATTTTCTGCTGTTCTAATTGCCATATCTCTATGATTGTAATTGCATATATCTTTCATAGAAGCTTCAAGTTTACGTGCTTTATTAACTTCATCTGTTTGGTCAAAAATTTGAATTCCTGAATGCTTTAATAAACCTGCAATTATATAACCGGCATAACTTGTACTATTTCCTTTTATTACAATGCCTTGAGGTTCATTTTCTTCAGAGCTTGTGAAAGTGATTCTCCAACCAACGGGCAATATCCTTTTAAAATATTCAGGATCGTCACCAATCAATGTTTCTGTCCAAGTTTCAGATTGATAGTTCCCATTATACTGCTTAAATGAATGAAATGATTCTGCACCAACATAAGTTGTATCTTTATCATAATTTCCAGTAAATATTTCTTCATTTTCAGCAATATTATCAATTCTATATAAATCTTTAAATAATCTTTTATCCATTTTTTTTAAGGGTACATTATAGATATAAAACGTGCCTTTTCTTATTTCAGTTGGATATCCTTTAATTATATATGAATAATTTATCCCTAATTTTAGAAGCATTTTTTTATCTTTTGAAATTATTCCTGAAAAAACAATTTTTTCTTTACCATCAAAGTTTTCATAATGTGCGGTTATTCTATTATTAGAAATTTCGGCATTTTTTGTTTTAGAACTAATTATATATCTTAATGAAACGTTAGGTGTTTTTGTGATTTTATCTGGTTGTGGTTTTCCTTTTAAAATTTTTCTGGTATGGGTCTTTTGTACAAAAAAGGGAATTGTGATATTAGCTTCAAAAGATTGATTCTGTGCCACACTTTCTTGACATTGTACTTTTGGTAAATGAAAACTAAAAACTAAGAAAATTAAAATATAATTTACGCTTATATTTTTGTATATCATCTTTAATTTATCAAAGTAATGTTTAATATTCCTCATTTGAATACCTTTTAGGATTTTTTTTAATTATTAAAACTTTTTTATTGGCAAATTTTTCAAGTGCAGCAATAATTTTTGTTGCTTCTTTTTCAGCATCATCTTCAATTAAAGGTTCAAAGTCATTATAATTGAGTGTATTTGTATAGACAATTTCACCAGTTTCAGTATATACAATTCTTAAATTAAGGGTAGTTCTCTCTTTATTACTAGTATATTTTGTGACAATATAAAAGCCAGCCAAAGCTAATCTTCCTTGTTTACTGCTCATATTAGGATCTGCTAATTCAGAAGACCCTAAATTAATCGCTCCTAAAATTTTATCAAACAAAACTCTTTCAGGTACTACAATATTTTCATCCCTTAGGTAGTATGTTATCTCCTCATTAAGAACTTCACTTCCATTTTTTCCATTTTCACGTCCTCTTTCAATCGTTGCAGGTTTAGGATCAATTATAGCAATTCCTAATGCAGGGTCTAGTTTCATTATTCGGATATATTCTTCTTCTATTTCAATTTCTTTTGAAGAGTCAGTTTTTTTTGTTTTTTGACTAATGGAATTTTGGATTAGAAAGAAAGAAAATAGTATAATTAATATTTTTGTTTTCATTTTAAAAATAATATTTTTAGTTTTTTTCATAGTTTAGTCTTTTAATAAAATGCTAAAAAATTAGTTTTTAAGCTAGATGAGGTTGTCTAAAAAGTATAATAACCCTAAGTTGTATTATATTTTTAATGTAAATGATTATCAGAATAGTGAGATTCTGAAATAAGTTTAGAATGACGACTTTTTAGACACCTTCATTTATATTTAATTAGTAATTTATTTAACTCAAATAATGCCATTTATTAATCACCTTCTGTATAAGTATAAGGAATTGGGATATTGTAAATATTCATTTTTAAATATTCATTTAGATTATTGTATTCCCATTTGGTCATCATTGCATAGCCTATGGCAGATTCCAAAGTATAACCTTGTCCAATTCTTACCTCAAGTTTTGTACTGTTCCCTGGTTGCAAAATTGTAGTTTTATTGTTTGATTCATGGGGATGTTCCCAATTAATTCTAGATCGCGCTGTCCCAATTCCTGATTGCTTATGAAAATCACCATCAAGCATTGTTAATTTGATTGTTTTGGTTCCAGTATTGGTAACTATGAAATTGAATACTGGTCGGTTATTTTCATTTTGTTCAGAAGATAATAGCTTTATTTCAGCGTCGCCTACCATATTAATGGCACTAAAAGCAGGTATCAATTTAGATGTTTTAACAGCTTTACGAATTAGGTCTGGATTATTATTTATTTTATTTATTTTATCAGCAACCGATTGTACATATATTTTGTATTTCTTTTTTGATAATTTACCAATTGCTTCAGACCAGCCTTCATTTGTTTGATATGCTCTATTTGCTATTCTTATTGTTAAAGTATTATCTATGTATGAGAAGTGTAAATGGGCTCTATTACTTATCATTAAAGCTTTCCATGTAATCCAATCTGAATTAAGAATATTTTTTTCAGGTTTAAATTCACCAACTTTAAAATTATTTTCAATTAATGCCATTTCCGTAATTTGCCATACATTTTTATTTGCTATATTGGTAATATTTATTTCGGGATCAGTTCCAAAAACTTGTGCATTTATTGAACTGAACGTCAGTAATAAAATTAGATATATTGTATTTTTCATATCTTTAATTTTAAATTTTTATAAACCATTTACCATCTTTTTTTAAAAGATCAGCATTTTCATTGTCAGTGTCTCCATTATTAAAATGAATGATAAATTTTACTTTAGCGGAGTTGCCATCTTCTGAAATAGTTTCTTCAGTTATTTCAATGTTTTTTAAACCATCTTTTTTTTGATGTTGTTCATAAGCCATTGCAGCTAAACTTACCATTTTTTTTTCTTCTGCCTCTGAAAATTCTTTTCCATCACGTGTTAGGTACATTTTAGAAACTTTTTCATAGTCTTTGTTTTTTAAGAAATTGTAAGACTTTGTAATGGTATCTCCAGGAGTATTTGATGAGCCACCCGATGAACAAGCTGAAAAGCTACCAATAGTTGCTACTAAAATTAATACTGTTAAAATTTTCAAATTTTTCATAATGATTGTTTTATGGTTATTAAATTATTTTGTTGAATAATGGGGATTTTGTAAATTCTGAAGGAAGAATAATTAGGTGTTTGCCAATTATGTAATTGAATTCACTAAGCTTAATATTTAATTGAATTCCTGTTTTTTTAAAAGCTTCTAATATTAGTTCTGTACAATACAGTTTTGTTTTGGTTGTTAAATCGTAATTAGTATCAAAAGTGTATTTTTTAGTATAAAATAGCAGAGCCTGGTTTACAACTTTTTTTAATTGTGAAGCATTGTAATTTGTTCGATAAATGGCATAAGTTGATGCAAATTTAGGACTAATAAAATAAGTTAATTTTTCTTTTTTTATAATATTATCTTCACAAGGTACAGCATGAATAACGTAGCGGGTATTATTTTCAATACTTATAATTCCAATATGTGAAAATTGTGAATTTTTATCAGCTGTATATACGGTAAAGCTTTCAACAGATCTTCCGCATCGTAATACTAAATCTCCATTTTTAACCATTTCTAGAGTTTCAGATGAATAGCAATTTGTTTTATTCTTAAAAGAGATAAATTTTACATAAAAAAATACACCTAATAACAATGGTAATATTAGTAAGCTTTTTTTAGCCATTATATTTATGAAAATTGAAAATTGATATTTAAAGTTATAGAATATCTATTTTTAACAGCTACCAAATGGTAAAAAATAAAATACCAAATCGTAAATTACAGCCAAAAACAATCTGTAAAATCGGTTAGCATATGAAAAAGTAAGCCAATTGCAATAATTCTTGTTTTAGACGGAAGTAATAATAAAACATAAAAACTAACTGCATAATAGGAGTGTAGCGGATGATAATTTATGCTGCATCTACTAGAGTCAAATATTGGAGATCCAATTAAATGGTCGAAATCTACAAGCATTGTAAATATAAAAATTAACCAAACTTTTTTCCAATTTGATTTAAAAAACAAAAAGGCTATAAGTCCTGGAACCAAAAAGTGCATTCCATAATGTGTTATGAATCTAAGTATTCCCAATTAAAATTGAAGTGTCTGATTTTTTAGATAATTTTCTGCAGAAGGACCTTCCATAAAAATTAAATCTAAAATACTTAAATTAGAAATAAAACCATTGTTTTGGTCATAAACTTGAGTGTAATTACCTAATTTGAAATTATCTTTTGAAGATACATTTGCTAAATTTCTAAAGTCACTACCTTCAAAATATTTTTCATATTCTAATGTTTTTAAGAATGGAATTTCAAGCTGTAAAGCTTCCATAACAAACAGGTGACAATTAAAATTTAAATCTAACAGAAAGGTATGTTTTTTATTAATTATTGGTAATAATTCATCAATATAAAATTCAAAAAAAGGAGAAGAGTTATAAGCTGTTTTTAAAGTTTTTATAAAAATTTTATGCCAATCATCTTTATAATCTATTTTAACATCTTTTGTTTTAATTTTTATTCCTTTAGAATGTTGAAAAGGTACATTTAATAAATGTTTACCGTTTGCAGTATTTATATAACATCTATTTCTATAGGTTTGTTTTTGAAAATTATCTTCAATTTCAAACAAAATTTTAGAACATTGAACAATGCCAACATATTGAATTATTGGAGAAAAAAATGTTGGTTGAAATAAAGTCATTGTTTAAAATACTTTTATTAATTATGAAACAAATTAACGCTTGAATTCATAATTAGAAAAAATTACGCAAGGGAATTATCCTTCTTTATTTTTACGTTTTCTATAGGTATTATAACCAAACCAAAGAGCTAAAGCGCCAAGAAAATAATATAAATAAGATACAGGTTCTCCACTGCCATGAACAGTTGTGAAAATGCGTTCCCAACGTATTTTATTACCAATTCCCTCAGCATTACTATCCCAGCTAAACCATATAAAAACGGGTTTTCCTACAACATGGTCAAATGGAACATATCCCCAATAGCGAGCATCTTCTGAATTGTGACGGTTATCTCCCATCATCCAATAGTAGTTTTGTTTAAAAGTGTAGTTAGTTGCTAATTTTCCATTGATGAAAATTTGATCTCCACTTATGGTTAAATTATTTTGCTCATATTCTTCAATAATTCTTTTGTAAAAAGGAAGTGATTGAGCATTCAATTCTACTGTTTTACCAGCTTCAGGAATGTAAATTGGTCCAAAATTATCCACAGACCAATCATATTGTTCATTGTGAGGAAATATTGATTTGTTATAATTTCCTTTAGGATCAATTAATTTTGTTACACTACTAACAATTGGGTTTTTACTAAGTTTTGCAGCATTTTCATCTGTTAAATTTAGCATATAAAAGTCACCTTGAAAATGGCCTTCAGTTACATTATATCTGCTTAAAGTTGCTCCACTTAATTGTTGTCCGCTTGTAACAACTTTATGCATATATTGTGTTTTTGCTCTATCAGGTAAAATAGTTTTTTCACCATTAATAAAAATATAACCATCTTTAATTTCAAGGGAATCACCAGCAATACCAACACAGCGTTTTACATAGTTAGATTTTTTATCAATTGGCTTGTAAGCGTGAATATTAGATTTATCTCTAAAAAAACGTACTGTATCTGTAGGCCAATTAAAAACTACAATTTCATTTCTTTTAATATTTTCAAAGCCTGGAAATCTAAAATAAGGAAGCTGAGGTTTTTTTAAATAGGATCTTAATTTAGTTAATGGTAAAGAGTCATGAACCATTGGCGCTGCAACTGTAGTCATTGGAGTTCTTGCTCCATAATGAAATTTACTCACAAAAAGAAAATCACCAATTAATAGCGATTTTTCTAAAGAAGAAGTTGGAATTGTATATGGTTGCATAAAATAAGTGTGTACAATAGTTGCAGCTATTATTGCAAATACTATTGAACTAACCCATTCTCCTAATTCAGTTCTGGATTTTAAACTTCTATCCTCAATATAATTAACTTTATCAATATAGTTTAAATAGTAAATATAAATTCCTAATGTTAGTACAACTAAAATTGAATCAATAGATTTATATTTTCCAAAACTGCGAATTGTTTCAACCCAAATTACAGGAAACATTAATAAATTTATAATTGGAATAAATAATAAAACAATCCACCAAGCTGGTCTATTTATTATTTTCATTAATACAACTGCATTGTATATTGGAATAATTGCTTCCCAAGCTTTTCTGCCTGCTTTTACATATAATTTCCAAGTTCCTAAAAAGTGAATTACTTGAATTATCAAGAAAAATACAAACCATTCAATCATTGTCATAATTTTATTTTTTAGTTAAATACCCAAAACGTCTTTCATAGTAAAAACTCCTTTTTTATCAACTAACCACTCAGCAGCAACAACAGCTCCTAAAGCAAAACCATCTCGGCTATGAGCTGTATGTTTAATGTCAATTGTATCTATAGTTGATTTATATTCAATGGAATGCGTTCCAGGAACATCATCAATTCGTTTTGCTATTATAGGTATTTCAGTTTTGTTATTTGTTACATTCAATACCCAATTTTCTTTATTGGAGTTTTTTATAATACCTTCAGCTAAAGTAATTGCAGTGCCGCTTGGTGCATCTAATTTTTTTGTATGATGAATTTCTTCCATAGAAATTTCATACTGTTCTATATTTCTCATCATTTTTGCTAAATATTCATTTAGCTCAAAAAAGATGTTAACACCTAAACTAAAATTTGAAGCATAAATAAATCCTCCATTTTTTTGTTTACATAATTCTTTTGCTTCATTAAAATTTGCTAACCAGCCTGTTGTTCCACAAACAACAGGAATAGTATTGTTTAAGCAATTGGATATATTTTCAAAAGCAACAGATGGAATACTAAAGTCAATAGCTATATCAGCAATTTTAATATCATATTTTTCTGTATTTTCATCAACTTTTAAAACAATTTCATGACCTCTTTGTATGGCAATTTGTTCAATTGTTTTCCCCATTCTACCGTATCCTAAAAGTGCTATTTTCATTGTTAAAAATTAAAATTAAGTGATGCTCCAACAACAGATTTATTTGTTATGGAATTTTGAAAAATTTGTGGAGAAAAAGATAAATTATCATCTACATTATGCTGCAATAAGTGTGCATTAGTACTGGCTTCAATAATTTGTAAAAAGTACAAACCAACAGTTACTAATAATGATAAATCTCTATCTTTTTTATATATTTTTTGAGCTCTAATAAGTGCGTCATTAGATAAGAATATATTACCGTCAATGCCATCAAATTCATCAGGTTTATTGTTTATTCGTTGCTTATATGCGGTTCTTGCTCTATTATAGTTTTTATTATTTACATCGTAAAAATATACGCCACTACCTAAAGCTCCATAAACAAAAGGAATTTTCCAATATTTTTTATTATAAGCTTGTCCTAAACCTGGCAAAATAGCTGAATAAAAAGCAGCTTTTGCAGGAGATAAAGGATTGAATGTGTAAGGCTTGATAATAGTATCTTTAACTTTTAGGCTAGCAGTTTCTTGAGAATAGCCAATAAAATTTATGGAAATTAATAGAATTAATAGTATGTATTTAAGATCTTTTACCACTATTCTAATAATTTTTTAATCCTATTAAAATCTTCTTCAGAATGAAATGGAATTAAAATTTTACCTTTATCAGTTCCTGAAAGTTTAACATCAATTTTATGTCCAAAGTATTCACTAAACGTTTTTAAGCCTTTAGAAACAAATTCTGGATTTTCTTTAGTAATTGTTTGTTTAGAAATAATTTTTAGAGGTTCTTCCTTTCCTTCTTTAACAAGTTGTTCAGTTTGACGTACTGATAATTTGTCTTTAATTATTTTTTCGTAAATACTTAATTGATCTTCTGAATTTTCAATATTTATAAGCGCTCTTCCATGTCCCATTGATAAAAATCCATCGCGCATTCCAGTTTGAATTATTGGATCTAATTTCAATAAACGTAAATAATTGCTAATTGTTGATCTTTTTTTACCAACTCTAGCACTCATTTCTTCTTGAGTTAAATCAATTTCATCAATTAAACGTTGGTATGTTAAGGCAACTTCAATTGGGTCTAAATCTTTTCTTTGAATATTTTCAACCAATGCCATTTCTAACATTTCTTGGTCATTTGCAAGTCTAATATAAGCTGGAATAGTTTTGTTTCCTATTAATTTTGAAGCTCTATATCTTCTTTCTCCTGAAACTAACTGAAATTTATTACCTTCAAATTTTCGAACTGTTATTGGTTGAATTACACCTAATTCTTTGATGGAACTAGCTAATTCTCGTAAAGCTTCTTCGTTAAAATAACTTCTAGGTTGATATGGGTTTACTTCTATTGATTCTAATTCAATTTCTAAAATATTACCAACTAATTTATCGGCATATTTATCATTAGCAGAATTAATATCTGAATTTGTTTCTTTAAGTAAGGCAGATAATCCTCTTCCAAGTGCTTGTTTTTTAGTTGCCTTTGCCATTCTTGTTCTTTTTTAAAATTTCGTGTGCTAAGTTAATATAATTTACAGCTCCTTTACTTGTGGCATCATATGAAATTATACTTTCACCAAAACTTGGTGCTTCACTTAGTCTCACATTTCTTTGAATAATAGTTTTGAAAACCATATCCTGAAAATGTTTGTTTACTTCCTCAACAACCTGATTTGAAAGGCGTAAACGAGAATCATACATTGTAAGTAATAATCCTTCAATATCTAAATTTGCATTGTGTATTTTTTGAACACTTTTTATAGTGTTTAATAATTTACCCAAACCTTCTAAGGCATAATATTCACATTGAATTGGAATTATAACTGAATCAGCTGCAACCAATGAATTTAAAGTTATTAAACCTAGGGATGGAGCACAATCTATTAAAATGTAATCATAATCGTTTTTAATATCTGTCAACATTTCTTTCAGCATATATTCACGATTCTTTTTATCAACCAATTCAATTTCAATAGCTACTAAATCAATGTGGGCAGGAATAAGATCAACATTTGGAGAGTTTGTTGGAACAATAACCTCTTTTGCTGTTGCAGCATGTTCTAATAATTGATAAGTTCCAATTTCAACGTCATCAACATTAATACCTAACCCTGAAGATGCATTTGCTTGAGGATCGGCATCAATCAACAACACCTTTTTTTCTAAAACACCAAGTGCAGCAGCTAAGTTTACTGTTGTTGTAGTTTTACCAACACCACCTTTTTGGTTGGCAATTGCAATAATTTTTCCCATTGATTAGTTTAAAGTAATTTTAAGGTGTAAAAATACAATTATTTATGGTTTATAAAAGCTAATATTGTTAACAAACAGCTAAAAAAAAGAGGTTAAAATTTTAACCTCTTTTTTTTTAATTTATTTTTTTAATGGAATATTTTCCAGTATTGTTAGAAGGAATTTCCAAAATTTTTGAGCTGATTTTATATTGGCTCTTTCATCAGGAGAATGAGCTCCTTGGATAGTTGGTCCAAATGAAATCATATCCATTTCTGGGTAGTTAGTTCCTAAAATACCACATTCTAAGCCTGCGTGGCAAGCTACTACATGCGCTTTGCTATCAAAAAGTTTCTCGTAGGTTTCACTTAAAACTTTTAATATAGGTGAGTTTGTATTTGGTTTCCACCCTGGGTATGAGCCAGACAAAGAAACTTTAAAACCACTTAATTCAAAAGTTGTTTTTAAAGTATTTGCTAAATCAATTTTTGAAGATTCAACAGAAGATCTTGTTAAGCATAAAACTGTAATCATCTCATCTTTAACTATTACACGCGCTATATTGTTTGATGTTTCAACTAAACCATCCATGTCATTACTCATTCTATAAACTCCATTTTGAAGCGCATATAAAGTTTTAACCAACGTGTTTTGGCTAATTGAAGTCATCACTTTTTTAGGTGTATCAGTTTTAGTTATAGTAACTTCAACATTTGGGTCTACCGTTTTTAATTCAGCCTTAATGTCTTTAATTACTTTAGTAATAACTTTTAAAAATTGATCTTTATATAATTCTTTAACTGAAACTATTGAAAAACTTTCTCTTGGAATTGCATTTCTTAGACTACCACCATTAATTTCTGAAACTCTAACAAACTCTTTTGAACCATATAATAAACGATTCATAATTTTATTAGCATTTCCTAAACCTTTGTGAATGTCCATTCCTGAATGTCCACCATTTAAACCAGTTACAGCAATTGTAAAACCAACACTATTGGTTGGAGTACTAACAGCATTATATGGGTTTTGTGCACTAATATCTATACCTCCTGCACAACCTATATCAATTTCGTCGTCTTCTTCAGTATCTAAGTTTAATAAAATTTCACCATTTAAATAGCCTGCTTGTAAACCCATAGCACCAGTCATTCCAGTTTCTTCATCAATAGTAAATAAAGCTTCTATTGCAGGGTGTTTAATAGTTTTAGATTCTAAAACACTCATAATTGCAGCTACTCCCAATCCATTGTCAGCACCTAAAGTTGTACCCTCAGCTTTTACCCATTCACCATCAATTTTCATTTTTATACCTTCAGTATCAAAGTCAAAATTAGTATTGGAATTTTTTTGATGAACCATATCTAAATGCGATTGCATTACAATAGTTTTTCTATTTTCCATTCCTATTGTTGCTGGTTTTTTAATGATAACATTTCCAACAGGATCTACAATAGTTTCTAGGTTTAATTTATTTCCGAAGTTAACCATAAACTGAATAACTTTTTCTTCTTTTTTTGAACCTCTTGGAACTTCATTTAAATTGGAGAAATTATTCCAAAGTTCTTGTGGCTCAAGGGCTCTTACTGCTTTACTCATAATTAAATCTATTATTTTTCGGTTAATATTTTTATGAAATGTCTATAACCATCTCATTTAGTGGCTTTCTTACTTTTTTCATAGAATTCATAATGTCATTTTCATCTCTATATCCAACAGGAAGTAACAATACTGATGATAAATTTAATTCTTTTAAATTTAATAATTCATCCACCTTTTTTGGAATAAAGCCTTCAATTGGGCAAGCGTCAATTTTTTCTATAGCACAAACCGTCATTAAATTTCCCAATGCTATATATGCCTGATAAATGGCTGAAAGATTCCTTTCTTCAACAGTTTTATTTTTATACATTTCAAGTAACTGTTTTCTGAAATTTGAAATAGTTGATTCCTCAATATTTCTAGTTTCTTTTTCTAAATTGAAGTAAGAATTAATATCCTCAGCAGTTGTATCATTTTTTATACAAATTATTAGAAGATGTGATGCATCTGCTACTTGACGTTGAAAATAAGAAAGTTCTACAAATTTTTCTTGTAATTCTTTATTCTCAATAACAATCATTTTTATGGGCTGTAACCCAAATGATGTTGGCGTTAAATTAAAAGCTTTTTTTAAAGTTTCAATTTGTTGATTTGATAGTTTTTTTGCAGAATCGAACTTCTTTATTGCATATCTCCACTCTAAACTATTAATTATGTTCATTTATTATAAATTTATGAATACAAAATTACTTTAAATATATTGAAATTTAGGTAACTTTCACATCCAATTTTTAAATGTAAACGTTAATTTTTATATTTATAAAGTTTTATAATTGCTATGAAAGAAAAATTACTTCATTTTATATGGAAACTAAGATTGTTTTCATCTAAAAAACTAGTTGGTACTTGTAATGAAACCATCCATATTATTTCAACTGGAATTGAAAATTTAGATACAGGACCTGATTTTTTAAATTCGAAAATTGAAATTAATAACCAGCTTTGGGCTGGAAATGTTGAAATTCACATAAATTCTTCTGATTGGTATGAGCATAATCACCAAATGGATGAAAATTATGATTCAGTTATTTTGCACGTAGTGTGGAATCATGATGTTGAAGTGCATAGAAAATCAAATCAATCAATCACCACTTTAGAATTAAAAAACTTTATATCTAAAGATTTACTAATAAATTACGACCAACTTTTTAGTAAAAATAAGCATTGGATTAATTGTGAAAAGGATATTAATAAAGTGGATTCTTTTATTTTTAAAAACTGGATTGAACGATTATTTTTTGAACGGTTAGAGCAAAAAGGAACGTTAATAAATAAGGTTTTTGAGGAAACAAATTCCAATTGGGAAGCAACTTTATTTGTGTTAATTGCTAAAAACTTTGGACTAAAAACAAATGCAGAGGCATTTTTAGCAGTTGCTTTGTCATTTGATTTTTCAATTCTTAGAAAAGTATCACAACATCAAAATCAGTTAGAAGCATTATTATTTGGCCAATCTGGATTATTATCTGTAATTAAAGAATCGGAATATCATAATCAGTTGAGAGTTGAATATCATTATTTGCAAAATAAATTTAACTTACAACCAATTTTAAAAAATGAAATTCAATTTTTTAGACTAAGGCCAAATAATTTTCCAACTATAAGATTATCTCAATTAGCATCATTATATAATATACATCAAAATTTATTTTCAAAATTAATTGAGTTTGAGACTTTGAACGAATTTTATAATTTATTTTCAATAGAAACTTCACCTTTTTGGAAAACGCATTTCACTTTTGAAAAAGAATCAAAAAAGAGTTTAAAAAAACTCACCAAGAATTTTGTGGATTTATTGTTAATAAATACCATAATTCCATTAAAATTTATGTATTTAAAGAGTTTAGGAAAAACCGATTTTAGTAGTGTTCTTTCAATAATTGAACAAATTAAACCTGAAAAGAATACAATCATTTCAAATTTTTATAACTTAAAAATTGAAGCAGTTAATGCTTTTGAAACACAAGCCCTTTTGCAATTAAAAAATGAATATTGTAGTAAACAACATTGTTTACGATGTTCAGTTGGTAAAGAATTATTAAAAAGTTAATTTTTAGGATACCAGTCTTTTAACCGCACTTCAATATTTGAGTTTTTGGCATGTATTAAATTTTTAAATTCTTGAATATCACTGAAACCATTAGAGCCTCTATAATGATAAGGATAAATTATCTTTGGTTGAAATTCCAAAACTGCGCTGGCTGCCTGATTTATATCCATTGTATAAGGAAGATTCATACAAACAAATGCAACATCAATATTTTGTAAATTTCTCATTTCCTGAATGTCTTCAGTATCACCTGAAATATAAACTTGGGTTTCATCAATAATTAAAATGTAACCATTTCCTCTTCCTTTTGGGTGTTTTGTACTTGGTGGATTTTCAGGTAAATTATACATTGGAATTGCTTTTATAAAAAAATCTAACCTATGTAAGCCTTGTCCATTATTTAAAATAGTTGTTTTTGCTTTGTATTTTTTAGGCATTTTTAAAGAAACTTCTTGGGGAACTATAAAAATTGTTTTTGAAGTGTCAATTGAATCTAAAGTTTTAAAATCTAAATGATCACCATGAATATCTGTAATAAGAATTATATCTGGTGATTTTAAATCTTTATATAGTTTAAAGCCTCCATAAGGATCTACATAAATTGTTTTGTTTGAATGGTATAAAATAAGACTTCCATGAGTTATAGGTTGAATTTTTAAAACGCCGTTTGTTGTTTTTAATTCATCAACAGTTAAATTTTGTGAAAAACCAATAGTAGTTAATAAAACTAAAAGTATTGTTGAAATTATTTTTGTTTTCATGGTGTAAAAAATTGAAAGTTAAAGATACTATTAATTTGATAACAGCTATTTTTGTGCCAATTTTTTTTTCATTATGAAGATTTCTATAAAATTTCCATCACCATATTCAGTTCTAATGATTGCAATAGTGTTAAGTGCAATTGCAACGTGGTTACTTCCTGCAGGAAATTATAATACATTACATTATGAAAAATCTTCCAATGAATTTATTATAAATTCTGGCGAAAATCAGCAAAGAATTACTGCTTCCCAAAAAATATTAGACGAAAAAAACATTGTTATTTCATTAGATAAATTTAAAGAAGGAAAAATTAAGAAACCAATTTCAATTCCAGGAACCTATAAAAAGGTGGAGGCTAAACCACAAGGTTTTTTTGAAATTCTTTTTGCGCCAATAAAAGGAATTTATGAAGCAATTGAAGTAATTCTATTTGTATTAATAATTGGTGGGTTTATAGGTGTTTTTAATAATACCGGAGCTTTTAATGATGGAGTTGGTTTTTTAGCTCAAAAACTAAAAGGGCGAGAAAGTATATTAATTATTATTGTAACAACACTAATAGCTCTTGGAGGTACAACCTTTGGTTTAGCTGAAGAAACGCTTGCATTTTATCCAATTTTGGTTCCTGTTTTTTTAGCAGCTGGGTATGACTTAGTTGTTCCGGTAGCTGTAATTTATACAGGTTCTTCAATTGGAACAATGGCTTCAACAGTTAATCCGTTTTCAACAATTATTGCTTCTGACGCAGCAGGTGTTAATTGGACTGTTGGTATTTATAGTAGGTTAGCAATGTTAGTTTTAGGTTTAACTGTTTGTATTTGGTATATTATAAGGTATGCAAATAAAATTAAAAAAGATCAAACAAAATCTTTGCTGTATAATACGAAATTTAATAATCCATTTCAATTAATTTCTGAAGGTTCAACAGATTCAAAGTTAAAATTAGGCACTAAAATTTTATTGGGCTTATTTGCTTTCACTTTTATTGTAATGATTTATGGGGTTTCAGTTTTAGGATGGTGGTTTCAGGAAATGACAGCTTTATTTTTAGTTGCTGCAGTATTAATTGGAGTTTTGCAAAAAGTTGGAGAACAAAATTTTATTAAAGAATTTATAAATGGAGCCAAAGATTTGTTAGGTGTTTCTTTTATTATAGGTATTGCAAGAGGTGTAACATTTGTTTTAAATGAAGGTCAGATTTCGGATACTATATTATTTTATGCAACAAACCTAGTAGAAGGAATGCCACCAACATTATTTTTGCCAATTTTAATGATAGTATTTTTTGTGTTAACTATATTTATTTCATCCTCCTCAGGTTTGGCAGTTGTTACAATGCCAATTATGAGTTCATTAGCCCCAGTTGTAGGTGTGCCACCTGAAGAAATTGTAAATACATATTTATTTGGTATGGGTTTAATGAGTTTTATTACTCCAACAGGTTTAATTTTACCTTCATTGGCTATGGTAAATGTAAATTATAATATTTGGCTGAAGTTTATATGGCCATTATTAATTATTTTGGGGCTAATTTCCTTTATAATTTTATGGGGAGGGTTACTTTTTTAAAATGTTGTAATAATCTTTAACCCAAGCAACCATTTGATTTTCTGTAAGTTGCGAAGCTTTAAAAACGCCTTGTAATTTGTTTGTTAACAACATGTTATTTTTAATTTCTTTGTTGAGTATTTTTTTCATTTTGGAAGGGCCAAAAATTACAAATGAATCACAGGTTTCAATTTCCTTAAGTATTTGTTTTATGAATTCATTTGTTTGAAGTAATCTTTTATTTTCACGTTGTTTTTCATAGGTAATAAATTGACCTCCAAATCGGCCATATTTTTTGGTTTCTCCTTCAACTCTTTCCCTAAATTCAATATTAGATTCAACTTGTTTAATTGAATGTTCTTCGTTTTTAAGTGTAATAATAAAGGCTTGTTTAAAGTCTAACCAAATTCCAATGTTTTTTTTCATAATTGAAGTATTAAATAATGAAACAATGGGGTAATACTATCATAAAGTTACAAAAAAAATATAGTAAAAAGTAAAAGCTGCAACTTTTTTGTTACAGCTTTTTCCAGTAATTAAATTGATTGAATTTGAATTTATTTAAAAACAATATTTATTTTCAGCAATTACTTTTGCTGCAATTGTTTTTCTTAAAGCAATTGTGTTTGGATTGTTAACGTATTTAGTAAAACGTTTTAACCCCATTAATAACATTCTTTGTTCGTCTCCTTCTGCAAAATATACAATAGCTTCTTTCCCCATAGTTGCTGATTTTTCTACAGCATTGAATAGATTAAGTTTAGCCATTGCTATTTGACATTCAGCTTCTTTTTCTGAAGTTAAATTAGCAACTTTTTCAGCTTTTAAAATAGCAGATTCAGCCATATAAACTTCAATCATAATTTCTGCTGCAGTCAACACTAATTGTTGATGGTTTTCTAAATCTATTCCATATGTTTGAACTGCTTTACCAGAAATCATTAAAAATGCTTTTTTCAATTTAGCAATCATAGCTTTTTCTTCTGATAATATTTCAGAATAATCAGTAGTATCAAATGAAGGAATTCCCATTAAGCTATTTCCAACTTCCATTGCAGGAGTTAACAAATCAATTTCACCTTTCATTGCTTTTTTAAGCAACATTCCAACAGTTAAAAGTCTATTTATTTCGTTTGTTCCTTCGTAAATTCTTGTAATTCTTGCATCTCTCCAAGCGCTTTCCATTGGCGTATCTTTGGAGAATCCCATTCCGCCAAAAACTTGAATTCCTTCATCAGAAACAAATTGTGAAACTTCCGATCCAAATACTTTTAAAATAGCACATTCAATGGCGTATTCACTAAAAGCCATTAATTCGGCATCTTGATGTGATTTTCCTTCAGCTAATAAAAAATCAATCATATTTTGAATGTCCTTTGCAGCTCTATAGGAACCAGCGTCTAAAGCGAACGTTTTTGCACTCATTTCAGCATATTTCTTTTGAATAGCACCAAAATTTGAAATAGCTGTTTTAAATTGTTTACGTTCATTTCCATATTTTACCGATTCAGTTATAAGTCTACGACTTGCATCTGTACAAGCTGCTCCTAGTTTGATTCTGCCAACATTTAATGAATTTAATGCTATTTTAAAACCTTCTCCTCTTTTGGCCAACATATTTTCAACTGGAATCAGAGTGTCAGTAAAAAAGACTTGACGTGTAGATGAAGATGTAATTCCAAGTTTATTTTCCTCTTCTCCAAGGGTAACACCGTTTGGATTATTTTTATCAAATTCTAAAATAAAAGCAGTGATGTTTTTATCGTTTTCAATACGGCCAAAAACGATGAAAATTTCAGCAAAACCTGCGTTGGAAATCCACATTTTTTGTCCGTTAATTTTATAATGTTTACCATCAGCTGTTAATTCAGCAGTTGTTTTTCCTGAATTGGCATCACTACCAGCTCCTGGTTCTGTTAAACAATAAGCTCCAAATTTTTCACCAGAAGTTAAAAATGGTAAGTATTTTTGTTTTTGTTCTTCTGTTCCATACAAGAAAATTGGCATAGTTCCTATACCTGTGTGTGCTCCAAAAGCTGTTGCCAAAGATCCTGTTGCAGATGAAATATAGTCGGTTACCAACATTGTTGATACAAAACCCATCCCAATACCTCCATATTTTTGAGGAATTGAAACTCCTAAAAATCCCATTTCTCCAGCTTTACGCATTATTTCTTCAGTAAATGCATAATCTTTGTTCTCAAATCGTTCTTTATGAGGCCAAACTTCACGTTCTATGAATTCTATAACCGCATCTTTCATCATTTTTTGTTCTTCATTTATTTCTTCAGAAACAAAAATATCTGCTGCTTTAATTTCTTTAATTAGGAATTCTCCTCCTTTAATTGTTGCCATTTTATAGATAGTTAGATTTTAGTTTTTATTTTAATAATTCGTAAACACCTGCAGCTCCTTGTCCTGTTCCAACGCACATAGTTACAATTCCATATTTATTTTTTCTTCTGCGCATTTCATTAAATAATTGAACGGATAGCTTTGCACCAGTACACCCAAGCGGATGTCCCAATGCTATGGCACCACCATTTACATTTACAATATCTTGGTTAATATTTAACTCTCGCATAACTGCCAATGATTGCGATGCAAATGCCTCATTAAGTTCAATTAAATCAATATCTTTTAACGTTAAATTTGCTTGTTTTAAAGCTTTTGGAATTGCTTTTACAGGTCCAATTCCCATAATACGAGGCTCAACCCCAACTGCAGCAAAAGAAACCATTCTTGCAATTGGTTCAATATTTAATTCTTTTACCATTTCTTCACTCATAATTAATAGAAATGCTGCACCATCACTCATTTGAGATGAATTACCAGCAGTTACACTTCCATCTAATGCAAAAACTGGACGCAATTTTGCCAATGCTTCTATTGAAGTTCCTTTTCTTGGACCTTCATCAACAGAAACTGTGTAATTTTTGGTTTGCTTTTTTCCATTATCATCTAAAAAAATATTTTCAACAGAAATAGGAGCAATACCATCATTAAATTTTCCATTAGCTTGAGCATCCAATGCTTTCATGTGAGATTTAAAAGAAAATTCATCTTGATCTTCACGAGATACTTTAAATTGTTTTGCAACCGCTTCAGCTGTTAAACCCATTCCCCAGTAATAATCTTCGTGCCCTTCTTTTGCAGATTTATAATTTGGTACTGGGCGATAACCTCCCATTGGTATGTAGCTCATGCTTTCAACACCACCAGCTATAATACAATCTGCCATTCCAGATTGAATTTTGGCAACTGCAATGCTTACAGTTTCTAATCCTGATGCACAATATCTGTTAACGGTCATGCCTGGAACGTCTTCAATTTTTATTCCCATTAATGAAATTAAACGTCCCATATTTAATCCTTGCTCTGCCTCAGGCATTGCATTTCCAACTATTACATCATCAATTCTTTTTTTATCTAATTGAGGAAAATCTTTTAGTAAGTGTTCAATTGTTTCAGCAGCTAATTCATCAGGTCTTTTAAACCTAAAAACCCCTTTTGGAGCTTTTCCAACTGCTGTTCTATATCCTTGTACTATATATGCTGTTTTCATT
>Ga0102811_1000400_pt1 | contig 21751 bp, 13 predicted proteins | sample ColrivemetaGS705_FD_84507 | JGI IMG/M metagenome (GOLD analysis project Ga0102811, IMG submission 84507) | Estuarine microbial communities from the Columbia River estuary - Flood tide ETM metaG S.705 | ecosystem: Environmental > Aquatic > Marine > Intertidal zone > Estuary | place: USA: Columbia... | reverse complement strand
GCAAATACTCTTGCTAAACGAGGTTGTAAAGCAGCACTACCAGAAACCATTGTTTCAATATTTCCACCTAAAGCTTCTCGCCATTTACTAAATATTAGTTTGTTTGCCAACTTTAGCTGTAATTCATACCATAATCCATTTTTTCCGTAAGGCTCATATTTCAATCCTAAATCAACAGCCCAAAAGAATAACATTTTTTTAATCCCTGTTAATTCTGAACCTTTTGCAATAATGCCATCAAAAACTTTTTCAAGCAACCTAGGTACAACGGTCATAAATTGTGGTTTAACTTCTTTTAAGTTTTCGCCAATTTTATCAATACCTTCAGCAAAATACACTTCACATCCTGAATATTGATATAAATAATGAAGCATTCTTTCAAAAATATGGCAAACAGGAAGAAAACTTAACGCTTTAAAATCACCTAGTTTTAAAGGTAAACGTGGCATACAATCTATAACATTGCTCACAATGTTATGGTGTGATAACATTACACCTTTAGGTCTTCCGGTAGTTCCTGAAGTATAAATTATAGTTGCTAAATCGCTAGATTTTATAGTGTTTTTAATTGTATCTACTTCTTTTTGATTGCTTTTATCACTTCCTAAGTCTAAAACTTCTTGCCAGTTTTTACAATTTTCAATTTCATCAAATGAGTAAATATCTTTCAATGTTGAAACATTCTTTTGAATTGCAACAGCTTTTTCTAAAAGTTCCTGATCAGATAAGAAACAATGTGTAATTTCAGCATGGTTAAAAATATATTCGTAATCTTCTTTTGAAATTGTTGGATAAATAGGAATGTTTATAGCTCCAATTTGGCTAATTCCAAAATCTAAAATGTTCCATTCGGTTCTGTTAGTAGAAGATATTAAGCCAATTTTATCACCAGGTTTCACACCTAATTTTAGTAACCCTCTACTTATTGCATTTCCTTTTTCAATAAATTCTTTGGTCGATGTTGAAACCCATTCACCTTTGATTTTATCAGTGTAAAGTTTTTCTAAATTGTATTTTTCTTGCTGAAAGTAAGCAAAATCGAATAATCTGGTAATTTCTATTGACATTTGGTTTAGTTTTTTTGTAACAATGCAAAGTATAAAATTAAATATGATTTTACAAGCTCATTTGTTGCCTTAATTTAAAGTTAATTTTTTTTATAAATTAGTGCGTGTAAATGTTTGTATTTCTCTTTTATTTCCTGCCGTTTTATTTTCATTGTAGGGGTTAATAACCCGTTTTCTATAGACCAAATATCTGAAGTTAATTCAAACGCCTTTACTTTTTCCCAATTGCCAAAGCTAAGGTTAGCTTTATCTATATCCTTTTGAATTCTTTTAATAACTTTTTCATTACTTATAATTTCTTTATTAGAGTTTGTGCCAATGTTGAAATTTTTATGTTTAATCCATTCCTTTATATAATCAAAATGAGGTTGAATAATAGCAGCTGGCATTTTTTCGCCTTCTCCAATAACCATAACCTGTTCAATAAAACGTGATTCTTTTAATTTACTTTCTAATACTGAAGGAGCTATGTATTTACCACCAGAAGTTTTAAATATTTCTTTTTTTCTATCTGTTATTTTTAAAAAACCATCAGTGTCAAGTTCACCAATATCACCAGTATGTAAAAAATCATTAACAATAGTTTTGTATGTTAAATCTTCCTGTTTATAGTAACCCATCATAACATTGGAGCCTTTTACTAAAATTTCTCCATCTTCTGCAATTTTCACTTCAATGTCATCCAATACTTTTCCAACTGTTCCAATTTTGAATTTATTATTTCTAAAATCATTTATAGAAATACCTGGTGAAGTTTCTGTCATTCCATAACCTTCAAAAACTGGGATGCCGGCTGCAGTAAATACTCTAATTAAAATTGGTTGAAGCGGAGCACTTCCAGAAACCAAAAATTTAATATTACCACCAAATGCTTCACGCCATTTACTAAAAACAAGTTTATTTGCAATAGTTAATTGAAAATAATACCACCAACCATTTTTTTTGTAAGGTTCATACCTTTTTGCTAATTGAAGTGACCAAAAGAACAAAACTCTTTTAATTCCTTTTAGGCTACTACCTTTGTCAACAATTTTATCGTAAATTTTCTCTAAAAGTCTTGGTACAACAGGTATAAAATGAGGTTTAACTTCTTTTAAATTATCTGCTAACTTATCAATTGATTCCGCAAAATAAATTTCAAAACCAAGCATTTGGTAATAATATAGTGCAAAACGTTCAAAAATATGACAAATAGGTAAGTAGCTTAATACTTTGTAATTATTTGCATCAAAATCTAAGGCATTGGCACTTACTAAGGTGTTTTCTACAATATTTTTATGAGAAAGCATAACTCCTTTTGGAATACCAGTTGTGCCAGATGTATAAATTATGGTTGCTAAATTAGAAGGTAAAACCTCTTTTTTTAATATTTCAACATCATTTTGATTGGAAGTGTCTTCACCTAATTTTATAAGTGACTCCCAACTTGAAAAGTTTTTGATGGTTTCAAATGAAAAAATATCCTTTAATTTTGTATTCTCTTTTATTTTAGAAACCTTTTTAGCTAATTCTTTATCAGAAACAAAACAATAAATGGCATCAGAGTGATTTATTATATGTTCATAATCAGATGAAGAAATGGTTGGATATAAGGGAACATTTACAGCGCCTATTTGTAATATTGCAATATCTAAAATACTCCATTCAACTCTATTTGTAGTAGTTACAACAGCAATTTTATCTGATGGTTTAACTCCTAATCGCAATAAAGCTCTACTAATAGTATTTGCTTTATCAATATATTCCTTTGTTGAAGTTGCAACCCATTTAGTATTAATTTTTGTATTAAAACATTTTAATTGGGGCTTAGTAGCTAATTGAGCATAGGCAAAATCAAATAATCTAGTAGGTTTTATAGGCATAAATTATAATTGGTTTATTGCAAATTAAAAATAAAAATGGAATTTGCAAAAAATAAGTTTTTTTTAAAGATAATTTAGTATAGTTAAAGGTTAATTTTGAATATATGATGATTTATATTTTTAAATAAATGGTTGTATATTTATCGGATTATAAAATAATTGTATGATGACAAAAATTAAATTAAAACTATCAGTATTCTCATTACTTATTGTATCTTTTTTGGTACTCTCGTGTAAAGATTCTTTAAAACAAAGTGCCACTGAGGATGCTAAATTCTCTATTGAGTTTGAAAAGTATGAACTTGCAAATGGTCTGGATGTGATATTACATCAAGATAAAAGTGATCCAATTGTATCAGTAGCCATTCAATATGGAGTGGGTTCAAACAGAGAAAAAACAGGCAGAACTGGGTTTGCTCATTTATTTGAGCATATGTTATTTCAAGAATCTGAAAATGTTCCACAAGATCAATTCTTTAAAAAAATTCAAGATTTAGGAGGAACATTAAACGGTGGAACCTGGAAAGATGGGACAGTGTATTATGAAGTTGTTCCAAACAATGCATTAGAAACGGTTTTGTGGTTAGAAAGCGATAGAATGGGGTATTTAATTAATACTGTAACAGAATCGGCTTTTTACAACCAGCAAGAAGTCGTTCAAAATGAAAAAAGACAACGTGTAGATAATAATCCGTACGGACATACAAGTTGGGTTTTAGATAAAAATATGTATCCAGAAGGTCACCCTTATAATTGGCAAGTAATTGGTGAGTTAGAGGATTTGCAAAATGCTACAGTGCAAGATGTAAAAGATTTTTATAATCAGTTCTACGGACCAAATAATGCCACCTTAGTATTAGCGGGAGATTTTGAAATGGCTGATGCCAAAGCTTTAGTAGAAAAATATTTTGGTGAAATTAAAAGAAGAGAAGAAGTTAAAAAACTAGAACCTCAACCTATAACTATCGCTGAGACAAAGCGTTTTTTTCACGAAGATAATTTTGCTACGGCGCCACAATTAAATATGGTTTGGCCAACGTTGCAACAATATACAGATGATGCATATGCATTAGATTTTTTATCAGAAATTTTATCAAGTGGTAAAAAAGCTCCTTTATATAAAGTTTTGGTAAAAGAGAAAGATTTAACATCGAGAACCATAGCATATAATAATTCTCAGGAACTGGCAGGTGAATTTCATATTATAATTACAGCAAATACTGGTAAAGATTTAAAAGATGTGGAAGCTGGAATTTTTGGAGCATTTAAAATGTTTGAAAAAGATGGTGTAACAGATAAAGATGTGGAGAGAATAAAAGCTGGTTTAGAAACAGGGTTTTATAATGGTATTAGCAGTGTTTTAGGAAAATCGTTCCAATTAGCACAATACAATGTTTTTGCTGGTGATCCTGCATTTATCGAAAAAGACATTGAAAATATTAAAAAAGTAACCAAAGAAGATGTGTTACGTGTTTATAACAAGTACATTAAGGATAAGCCGTATATAATGACAAGTTTTGTTCCAAAGGGTCAGCTAAATTTAATTACTGAAAATTCTGTAAAAGCAGAAATCGTTGAAGAACAAATTAAAGAAAATGTAGTAAAAACTGTTACAGATGTAAAAGAAGAAATTGTTAAAACACCTTCTAAAATAGACAGATCAAAAGCACCTCAGACAGGAGTTTCACCAAAACTAAAAATTCCAGCAAGTTGGAATGCAACATTATCAAATGAAATGAAAGTTTATGGAATTGAACAAAATGAAATTCCAACGGTAAACTTTAGTTTGGTAATTGATGGAGGTCATTTATTAGATATTAAAGACAAAAATGGTATCGCAAATTTAATGACCGATATTATGATGGAAGGAACTGCAGATAAAACGCCAGAGCAATTAGAAGAAGAAATTGAAATGTTAGGAGCAAGTATAAGAATGTATACTACGAATGAATCTATTGTAGTAAGCGGAAATACTTTGGTTAGAAACTTTGATAAAACAATGGATTTAGTACAAGAAATATTATTGAAACCACGTTGGGATGCTGATGAATTTGCAAGGATTAAAACTAAAACAATCAATCAAATTAAACGTTCTGATGCAGATCCTAACTCAGTTGCAGAACAAGTATATAATAAAATATTGTACGGAGAAAATCATATTTTTGCATATCCAACAAGTGGAACAGAAGCTTCAGTTGAAGCAATCACAATGGACGATTTAAAAGCGTTTTATGCCGCTAATTTTTCACCTTCCATTAGTAAATTTAATATTGTTGGGAAAGTAACAAAGGAGCAAACTTTAAAAACTTTAAAAAAATTAGAAGCAAACTGGAAAGCTAAAAAAGTTGAAATTCCAGCGTTTCCAATTGCTAACAATAGAGATAAAGCATCTTTATATTTTGTTGACATACCAAATGCTAAGCAATCTGTAATTAATATCGGCTACATTGGTTTGCCTAGAACAGATGCAGATTTTTATCCTGCGGAAGTTATGAACTATAAATTAGGTGGTTCATTCTCAGGAAATGTAAACTTAATTTTACGTGAAGAAAAAGGCTATACTTATGGCGCTAGAACTGGTTTTAGTGGCTCAAAAACACCAGGTACATTTACAGCAAGTTCAAGTGTTAGAACAAATACAACGGGAGAATCTGTTCAAATTTTTAAAGATGAAATTGCCAAGTATAAAAATGGTATTAGTCAAGAAGATTTGGATTTTACTAAAAATGCATTGATAAAATCAAATGCACGTCGTTTTGAAACACAAAATTCTTTATTAGGAATGTTACAAGAAATTAGCAATTACAATTTAGCTCCTAATTATATTGAAAATGAAGAGGCTATTGTAAATAATATGACTTTAGAACAACACAAATCATTGGCTAATAAATATTTAGACGAATCTAAAATGGTGTATGTGGTTGTTGGAGATGCGACAACACAATTTGCACAATTTAAAGCTATGGGATTTGATGAAGTAAAATTAATTACAAAAGATGCCAAAGAAGTAAAATTAGAAAAAGTTAAACAATAGTTTTAATTTTATATTAATAAAAGGGATGCCAATTTGGTATCCCTTTTTTTGTTTTTTTAATATTTTTGAGTAGAAATTAACCAAAATACGTTTAATTTTTAAGTTATTTTCTACTTGATTATTTTTTTAATTATTTTTTTTAAAAATTCATTTTTTAAAACCTATATAATTCAAACGTTTTAGTGAAACATTCTGAAATCCCTTTGCGCTTAGCCCCTTTGTTTTCTGATATTTATCATATTTATCACTTTTAATAGGCTTATTTTTGCAGCGTAAATAATTAAATAAAAAGGACTAATTAAAAAGTAAAACTAAATGAAAGTCACAAATTTTAATAGCGGAATTTGGAATGAGAAAATCAGTTTAAGAGATTTCGTAAAAAATAACATAGCCCCATATCATGGCAATTATCAATTTTTGGTTGGACCAAGTGAAAAAACTCAAAAATTATGGGAAATCTGTAAAAATGCAACTAAAGAAGAAAGATTACGAAATGGCGTAAGATCTGTTGATACAGAAACAATTTCAGGTGTGAATGCTTTTGAGGCAGGTTATATTGATAAAGAAAATGAAGTAATAGTTGGCTTGCAAACTGATGAATTATTAAAAAGAGCTATGAAACCTTTTGGAGGTTTTAAAGTAGTTGAAAAAGCATTATCAGAACACGGTTTAAAACCAAACGATAGTTTATCAGAATTATTTACTAAATATGTAAAATCTCATAATGATGGTGTTTTCGATGCTTATAATGAGGAAATATTAAAATACCGTTCTTTAGGATATTTAACTGGATTGCCAGACAATTATGCTCGTGGTAGAATAATTGGAGATTACCGTAGAATTGCTTTATATGGTATAAACCGTTTAATTGAAGCAAAAAAACAAGATTTAGCTGGTATAAAAGGACCAATGACAGATAAAGTTATTCGTTTGCGTGAAGAAGTATCAGAACAAATAAAAGCTTTACAAGAAATGGTTGGAATGGGTAACCATTACAATTTAGATTTAACTCGTCCAGCTGAAAATGCTCAAGAAGCTGTTCAGTGGACGTATATGGCTTATTTAGCTGCTGTAAAAGAGCAGGATGGAGCTGCAATGTCTTTAGGTAACGTATCATCTTTTTTAGATATTTTTATTGAAAGAGATATGGAAGCTGGTCTTTTAACTGAAGTTGAGGCTCAAGAATTAGTTGATCAGTTTGTGATGAAATTACGTATGGTACGTCACTTACGTATGGATGCTTACAACGAAATATTTGCAGGAGATCCAACTTGGGTTACTGAAGCTATTGGAGGAATGTTAGAGGATGGAAGAACAAAAGTTACTAAAACTTCATACCGTTTTTTACATACACTATATAACTTAGGTCCATCACCAGAACCAAATATTACTATTTTATGGTCTGAGAATTTACCTCAAAACTTTAAAGATTATTGCGCAAAAGTTGCTATTGATACTTCATCTATTCAATTTGAAAATGATGATTTAATGCGTGCTAGTCGTGGTTCAGATGATTATGGAATTGCTTGTTGTGTTTCTTACCAAGAATTAGGAAAATCAATCCAATTTTTTGGAGCTCGTACTAACTTGGCTAAAACGTTATTATTAGCGTTAAACGGTGGTCGTTGTGAATTTACCGGTACACAAATTGTGGAAGGTATTCCAGAATATACTGATGAATATTTAGATTTTGATAAAGTAATGACCAATTTTAGAATTGCAATGAAAGAAGTTGCTCGTGTTTATAATGATTCTATGAATATTATTCATTATATGCATGATAAGTATTATTATGAAAAAGCACAAATGGCTTTAATTGATACCAATCCAAATATAAATATAGCATATGGTATTGCAGGACTTTCAATTGTTGCAGATTCACTTTCAGCAATTAAATATGCCAAAGTAAAGCCAGTTAGAAATGAAGAAGGTTTAACTATTGATTTTGAAATTGAAGGAGAATTTCCAATGTACGGAAATGATGATGATAAAGTTGATATTTTAGCAAGTGGTGCAGTAGCAGAATTTAATAATGAATTAAAGAAATTACCAGTATATAAAGATGCAGAGGTAACAATGTCTGTTTTAACAATTACTTCAAATGTAGCCTATGGTAAAAAAACAGGAGCAACACCTGATGGAAGGGATCAAGGAATTGCATTTGCTCCAGGAGCTAACCCAATGCACGGACGTGATTGTAATGGAGCAATAGCTTCTTTAAATTCTGTTTCTAAAATAAAATATTCTGATTCACAAGATGGAATTTCTAATACATTCTCAATTGTGCCAAAATCATTAGGTGCGAATGAGCAAGAACAAATTGAAAATTTAGGAACTACTTTAGATGCTTATTTTTCAAGAAATGCTCAACATTTAAATGTGAATGTTTTAAATAAAGAAATGTTGTTAGATGCAATGGAAAACCCAGATGAATATCCACAATTAACAATTCGTGTTTCTGGATATGCTGTTAATTTTGTGCGTTTAACAAAAGAACAACAATTAGAAGTAATTACACGTTCATTCCATGAATCTATGTAATTAATTCATATTAAAAGCATTGAAAAGTTGAATGTTAACTTTTCAATGCTTTCTACTAACTACTAAAAAAATAAAATTATCAAAACTGAAGAAAATATACTAAAAGTACATTCTATTGAATCGTTCGGTACTCATGACGGACCAGGAATTCGTTTAGTAATATTTTTGCAAGGTTGTAAACTAAAATGCTTGTATTGCCATAACCCTGACACCATAGAAACTTCAGGAGGAACTGAATATACAGTTGAAGAATTGGTAAAAATAGCTCTTAAAATGAAACCCTACTTTGGAAAAAAAGGAGGAGTTACAGTTTCTGGAGGAGAACCATTATTGCAAGCAAAAGAGTTAATTCCGTTTTTTAAAAGATTAAAAGAGGAAGAAATTCATACCAATATTGATACAAATGGTAGAATTTTAAACAGCTATGCAAAAACATTAATAGATGAATATGCAGATTTGGTAATGTTGGACATTAAACATATGACAGAAGAAGGTTATTTAGCATTAACAGGAGTTAGTTGCAAAGAAACAACCTTTAATTTTGCTGCTCATAGAGAGGCTTCTGGTAAAAATATGTGGTTGCGTTATGTTTTAATACCAGAAATTACAGGGAAGCCTGAATTGTTGCACGCTATGGGGAATTATTTCAAAGATTATAAAACTATTGAAAAAATTGAAATTCAACCATACCATAAATTAGGAATACATAAATGGGAAGCTTTAGGTTGGGAATATCAATTAAAAGATGCCAGAGAAAATACTCCTGAAGAATTAGATGAAGCAGCAGAAATTTTAAAATTATATTTTAAAGAAGTAAAAATAAATTAATAAGTGTTGTAAAAGCAACATAAATATTTTAAAATGAATACACCTAAAGAAGTTATAGAAATTGTAGGTAAAATAGCAGAAACTAAAGGAAATTATAAAGTAAGGAAAACATTAATCTTAGCTTTTTTGGCTGGTGCTTATATAGCTTTTGGGGGGTTATTGGCAATTATTGTAGGTGGAGGTTCTCCAGGAATTGCAGCTAGTAACCCTGGAATTGCAAAATTTATTTTTGGTGCAATGTTCCCTCTTGGACTTATTCTTGTTGTAATTGTAGGTGCTGAACTTTTTACAGGAAATAATGCTTATTTTATGCCAAATGTGATCCATAAAAAACAACGAATTTTTACTGTTCTAAAAAATTGGGGATTGGTATATGTTGGCAACTTTATAGGGGCTGTTTTTGTGGCATATGTTATTACGCATTTAACACATATTGTGAGTAGTGCACCATTTGTAGATTCAGTACATCAAATAGCCATAGGAAAAACTAGTCATACTTTTTTAGTAACCTTTCTTAAAGGTATTGGAGCGAACTGGTTGGTTTGTTTGGCAGTTTGGCAAGGAATGGCAGCTAAAGATACCGCAGGAAAAATAGTGGCAATTTGGTTTCCAGTAATGGCCTTTGTGGCTATGGGGTTAGAACATAGTATTGCTAACATGTATTTTATTCCATTAGCTATTTTTGAAGGAGCTGATATTTCATGGACAACCTTTATTATGAAAAATTTGATTCCAGCGACATTAGGAAACATTGTTGGAGGAGCCTTATTTGTTGGGATGCTTTATGGATACTTATTTGGAAAAGAAAAGTAAAATTTTTATTGTTGTTTTCTAAAAACACCTGAAAATAATAATCCACCAATAATTCCCATTAAAATAAAAACTACTTGTTGATATAAGTTGTCAGCAGATATTATTGATGAATTTAAAAATGAGTTGCTAAGTCCCATAAAAGATTTACTCCCAGGAACTAGCATAACAATACCTTGAGTTAGATAAACCGTTTTAGGAGATTTGGTGAATCTACTAAATAAATTACTTATTGCTACAGCAGCAATTGTACCGATAAAAGTACTTAGTAAAACGCCAAACCCAGAGAATAACACCGTTAAAAAAAACACTAAAACACCAGTTAAAATCCCTAGTAGCATGTCCTTTTTACGAACCTGAAAAATAGCTAAAAGACTGATTGAAAATAGCGGTATTCCACAAAACATAATCCATTGAGGCATTTCTGAACTATGAACTAAAAGCTTAAAATCAATAAATGATGACATCACTGCCAAACCAAGTAAAACGCCAAAAAATTGTTTGAATAAAGAAATAATGGAATCGAAAAGTTTAGCGACTCCAGACACCAAATTTTTTGAAGTAATTTCTTCTAAAGCTGTTGTTATTGCCAAGCCAGGAATAAAAATTATTATAGCAGAAAGGATGGTTATACCAACATTAAATTCGGGAAAAACTAAATGCAACAAGCAAGCGAAAATGGTAACAACAAAAGAAATTAAGGATTCTAATATAGTTTCTAAATAGTTTGATTTACTAGATAAATACACAAATAAATACACAAATGCTCCTAATAATAAAGCAAAAATAAATGATACCCAATTAGTACCTATCATTAAACTGAACGCTCCGGAAGCTATTGCATATGAGAAGGTTTGAATAAAATGATTTACTTTTTTTGTTTCATTATGGATTAATTTCAATTCAGTTTCAACTTCTGAATGATCAATTTTGTTTGCTATAATTTTATTGGTTACTTCTTCAACACGAGATAATGCTCCTAAGTTTAAAACACCAGGAGGAATACATTCTATATAATTATAAGTTTGTTCATCTTCATAAAAAACATAATTTATCCAAGTCGGTAAATCCATAAACGTTCCATTTATTCCCTGAGCTTTTGAAACTTTGGTTAAATAGGTTTGAATTTTATAAGATGGAATTCCGTAGGTATGCAACGCTTTTCCTAATTCTATAATAAATTGGTATTTATCAGGTATTTTCATTGTCTTGGTAAAAATGATAGAGAAAAAGACTGTTTTAAGAAACAGTCTTTTTGTTATGTTATATTAAAAAGAGATATCAGATGATGAAACTTAAATTTTATTTAAATTGAACGATATAACTATTCTTTTGTTAGCCATTTTTTAGCATTAACAAAAGCTTCAGCCCAAGGTGATACTTCATCTCTTCTTCCAGCAGGATAATGTGCCCAGTTCCATTGAAAAATAGAACGTTCAATATGTGGCATCATTACTAAATGTCTACCATCTTTACTGCTCATCATTGCTACGTTATAATCTGAACCATTAGGGTTAGATGGATAATTTTCATATCCGTATTTAGCAACAATATTATATGCTGATTCTTCCATTGGTAAATTAAATTTGCCTTCTCCATGAGAAATCCAAACACCTAATGTACTGCCTGCTAATGAAGAAAGCATGATAGAATTGTTTTCTTGAATAGTTACAGATGTAAAATTACTTTCGTGTTTATGAGAATCATTATGTAGCATTTTACCATGAATTGTATGTTCAGGATTGATAACTTCTAATTCCATAAATAACTGACAACCATTGCAAATTCCAACAGATAAAGTATCTTCTCTTTTAAAGAAATTATCTAAAGTAGTTTTTGCTTTTTCGTTGTATAAAAATGCACCAGCCCAACCTTTTGCAGAACCTAAAACATCAGAGTTAGAAAATCCACCAACAGCACCAATAAACTGAATGTCTTCAAGCGTTTCACGACCGCTAATTAAATCGGTCATATGAACGTCTTTTACATTAAAACCAGCTAGGTACATTGCATTTGCCATTTCACGTTCACTATTACTTCCTTTTTCACGAATAACTGCTGCTTTTGGCCTTTTAGAACCTGCAACAATTGGTAATTCCCCAGTAAAATGATTAGGGAAAGAAAACTTTAATGGTTGATTTTTATAATTATCAAAGCGTTCAGTCGCTTTATTATTTGCGGTTTGTTTTGTATCTAATAAATATGAAGTTTCAAACCAAATGTCTCTGTATTTTGCAATATCTAATTTACAAGGGCCAAAATCTAAAGTTGCTTCATTTGTTGCCCTTCCAAGTTTGTAAAAAGTAACTTTTTGTTGATTTAATTTTAGCTCAACTTCAGCATCATTTTTAACTTGAAAGACAATTCCAATATTTTCAGCAAACAAGTATTTAATAATGTCTTTTTCTTCAAAGACAGAGAAGTCAATTTTAGCTCCTAAGTTTATATCAGCAAAGCACATTTCAAGTAATGTTGTAATTAATCCACCACTTCCAATATCGTGACCAGCTAAAATAGCGTCTTCTGAAATTAGTTCCTGAATGGTATTGAAAGCATTTTTAAAGAATTCTGCATCTTTAATAGTAGGAGCATCATTTCCTATTTTGTTTAGTGTTTGAGCAAACGAAGAACCTCCTAATTTAAAATTATCTTGAGAAAGATTGATATAATAAATTGAACCTCCATTTTTTTGTAAAACAGGTTCAACTACTTTTTTAACATCAGTACAATTTCCTGCTGCTGATATAATAACAGTTCCAGGTGATAAAACTTCATCATTTGGATATTTTTGTTTCATGGATAAAGAATCTTTACCCGTTGGTACATTAATTCCTAATTCAATTGCAAAATCTGAAACAGCTTTAACAGCTTTATATAAACGCGTATCTTCTCCTTCATTTTTACAAGGCCACATCCAGTTTGCAGATAAAGAAATACCTTTTAAACCATCTTTTATTGGTGCCCAAATTATATTAGATAAAGATTCAGCAATAGCAGTTCTACTTCCTGCTGCAGGATCAATTAATGCAGCAACTGGCGAATGTCCAATTGAAGTTGCAACACCTTCAACGCCATTATAATCTAATGCCATTACACCCACATTATTTAAAGGTAATTGCAAAGGTCCAGTACATTGTTGCTTGGCAACTTTCCCGCCAACACAACGGTCTACTTTATTTGTTAGCCAATCCTTACAAGCAACAGCTTCTAGTTGCAGTACTTGTTCTAAATAAGTTGATATTTTTTGAATTGAGTATTCCAAATTGGAATAATCATAGGTCACAGTTATATCGTTCATAACAGTTTTTGGTGAACTACCAAACATATCATTCATTTCTAAATCCATTGGTTTAGCACCAGTAGTTTTAGATTTAAATGTAAAGCGTTCATCATTTGTTACATCACCAACTTCATAATAAGGTGAACGTTCACGATCTGCAATTCTATGTAAATATTCAGCGTCATTTTTTCCAATAACCAATCCCATACGTTCTTGTGACTCATTCCCAATAATTTCTTTTGAAGAAAGAGTAGGGTCACCAACTGGTAACTTATCTAAATCAATTAATCCGCCAGTTTCTTCAACTAATTCCGATAAACAGTTTAAATGTCCGCCAGCACCGTGATCGTGAATAGAAACAATTGTATTTACATCACTTTCAACCATGCCACGAATAGCATTTGCTGCACGTTTTTGCATTTCTGGATTGGAACGCTGAACAGCATTTAATTCAATCCCACTTGCAAATTCACCAGTATCTGCTGATGAAACGGCAGCTCCGCCCATTCCAATTCTGTAGTTGTCACCCCCTAAAATTACAATTTTATCTCCTTCTTTTGGTTTGTCTTTTATAGCTTGATTAGCCTTTCCATAACCAATTCCACCAGCTTGCATAATTACTTTATCAAACCCTAATTTACGAGCTTCTTCTTGGTGTTCAAAAGTTAACACAGAACCAGTAATTAATGGTTGCCCAAATTTATTTCCAAAATCTGAAGCACCGTTAGATGCTTTAATTAAAATATCCATTGGAGTTTGGTACAACCACTTACGTTCTTGCATTCCATTTTCCCAAGGTCTTTCTTGGTTCAAACGAGAATAAGAAGTCATATAAACAGCAGTTCCTGCTAAAGGTAAAGAACCTTTTCCACCAGCCAATCTATCTCTAATTTCACCTCCAGAACCTGTTGCAGCACCGTTAAACGGTTCAACAGTTGTTGGAAAATTATGTGTTTCTGCTTTTAATGATATTACAGATTTATACTCTTTTTTCTCATAAAAATCAGGTTTATCTGCCGATTTTGGAGCAAATTGTTCAACAACAGGACCTTCAACAAACGCAACGTTATCTTTATATGCTGAAACAATTCCATTATGATTTGTTTCAGAAGTTTTTCTAATTAATTTAAATAAGGAAGTTGGCATTTCTTCACCATCAATTACAAACGTTCCATTAAAAATTTTATGGCGACAATGCTCAGAATTTACTTGTGAAAACCCAAACACTTCAGAATCAGTTAATTTTCTACCTATTTTTTTGCTTAATTTATTCAAATATTCAACTTCTTCATTGTTTAAAGACAATCCTTCTTGTTTATTGTAAGCAGCAATATCTTCAATTTCTAAAATTGGAGCTGGTTGAATATGAATGTCGAAAATATCTTGATTTAATTCAGTATACTTTTGAAAAATCATATGATCAAATTTTTCATCTTTTGTTGAAGCTGAAAATTCTTCAATTCTAATGATTCCTGCAATTGCCATATTTTGGGTAATTTCAACAGCATTTGTACTCCAAGGAGTAATCATTGCAGCTCGTGGACCAATAAAAAAAGCATCTATTGATGCCTCATTTATTTGTGGTTGATTACCAAAAAGCCAAAATAATTTTTTTGAATCTTCCTGTGTAAGTTCTTTTGATGTTTGCACAGCATAAATTTTGCTGTTTAGGTTTCCAAAGAAGTGAATCATATAGAGATTTTTAGTAAATAGTTAGAAAAATGCAAATTTAACCAAATTATTAGAATCACGTAAGTTAGTTTTAGAGAATTTAAACTTTTATTAAAAGAGTTTTTAACAATGAGTAATGATAATAATAGTTTAATTTATTAAAAATCAGTATATTAGTTTCAACCTCACTTTTACGAACCAATTAAACTATTATATTATGAAAAAATCGATATTGTTTGTTGCAATAGTTTTTCTATTTAACAATGTATTTTCACAAGGAAACGAGTATTTAGTTTTTGAATTTATGAAAGTAGCTAATGACCAAGAGTTAAGCTATATGGAAACAGAAGACTTTTGGGAAAAAATACACACTCAGCGAATTAAAAATGGAAATATTATAGGTTGGGATCTTTGGTCTTTAGAATCTGGAGATGAAGAGCAGCAATTTCAATATTTAACTGTTGCTGTTTATGATGATTCTATTAAAATGTTTAGCAATAGTTTAGATTTTGGAAGTGCCTTAAATGATGCATATCCAGAACTGACTGATGTAGAACTTGATGAAAAATTTAACAAAACATCTAAATCACGTGAATTAGCTTTAAGACTTTATTTAGAAATTATTGATGGCACCACTGATGATTTTAATATGGAAAAGGGAACAATTGCCAACATTGAGTTTATGAATTCAATGGGAAATATAAAAGCTTATGAAAAAGCTGAAATTGAAATTTTTCTTCCATTACATCAAAAGGCAGTTGATAATGGTAAAAAGGGAAATTGGAGTTTAATTTCAATTTTACCTCAATCAGTAGGAGATATTAAAGCTTCTCATTTAACTATAAATATGTATAAAGGGGTTGAAGAATATTTAAAATCCCAAGAATCAATTGAGAGTTTGGGAATTACTCCTGAATTAAATAAAAAAATTATAGATGGTTTAAAAACTCGAGATGTAAAAAGAAAATATATAGCTACATTAATTAAAAAAGTTAGATAATTGTTAAATAATTAACAAAGAACAACATTTTGTAAATAATTTATAAATATCTTATGGTCGTTTTAAACAAATTTATATATTTGCTTCACAAAAGTAAAAAACAATGAATTCTATTCAATTACATCATCATCATTTTCATACTGGCACTCAGGCGAGCTGAAAATGTATTGAATAAAGTTTAAAGATATATTTATAACCCGTTTGAGCAAATCAAACGGGTTTATTTTTTTAAGACCTTAAAGATTGCTTGAACATAAAACAAAAAAAATGAGTAAAATTAAAATTGCAGTTCAGAAAGCAGGAAGATTAAATGAAGATTCCTTGCAGTTATTAAAAGAGTGTGGAATTTCAATAGATAATGGTAAGGATCAGTTAAAAGCTTCAGCAAGTAACTTTCCTTTGGAAGTTTTATACTTAAGAAATGGAGATATTCCTCAGTATCTAAGAGATGGAGTAGTAGATATTGCTATTATTGGAGAAAATGTATTGATAGAAAAAGGGAGTGATATTAGTATTGCAGAAAGATTAGGTTTTTCTAAGTGCAGAGTTTCAATAGCAGTTCCAAAAGGAATGACATATAAAGGAATTCAAGATTTGGAAGGTATGCGTATAGCAACTTCTTATCCAAATACAGTAACGCAATATTTCAAAAAATTTAATGTAACACCAGACATCCATTTAATTAATGGCTCTGTAGAAATAGCTCCAAGTATTGGTTTGGCTGATGCAATTTGTGATATTGTTTCAAGTGGAAGTACCTTATTTAAAAATAATTTGAAAGAGGTAGAAAAAATGTTAACTAGTGAAGCTGTTTTAGCTGTTTCACCAAATATTTCTGCTAATAATCAAGAAATTTTAAATAAATTACAATTTAGAATTCAAGCTGTTTTAAAAGGAAGAAAGTCAAAATATGTTTTAATGAATGCTCCAAATGACAAAGTTGAGAGCATTATTAAATTATTGCCAGGTATGCGTAGCCCAACTGTTTTACCTTTAGCTGAACCAGGTTGGAGTTCTATTCATACTGTTGTAGAAAAAAATTCTTTTTGGGAAGTAATTGATGAACTAAAAGCGAACGGAGCAGAAGGGTTATTGGTTGTTCCAATTGAAAAAATGGTTTTATAATTAGGAGTTGAAAGCAAAAAGTATAGTAAAAAAATGAACAAGATAATAAACCCACCTAAAAAAGAATGGTCGAAACTATTAGAAAGGCCAACACAAACTATAGAATCTATTGAAACTACAGTAACAGCAATTTTTGACGATGTAAAAAGAAATGGAAATGATGGAGTGAAACGTTATACGTCCATTTTTGATGGTGTAGAATTAGATGAATTATTTGTTTCTGAAGAAGAAGTTTTAGAAGCAGAGAAATTAGTTTCTAATGAATTGAAAGCAGCAATACAAACTGCTAAAACAAATATTTCAGCATTTCATTCAGCACAAAAAACCGATAAAATTTTTGTAGATATAGCTGAAGGTATTGAATGCTGGCAAGAAAAAAGACCAATTCAAAAGGTTGGTTTATATATTCCAGGAGGAACAGCACCATTATTTTCTTCTGTTTTAATGTTGGCTGTGCCGGCTCAAATTGCTGGATGTAAAGAAATTGTGTTATCAACACCACCCAATAAAAAAGGAAAAATACATCCTGCAATAATTTATGCAGCACAACTTTGTGGAGTTACTAAAATTGTAAAAGTTGGCGGTATTCAGGCAATTGCAGCCTTGACTTTTGGAACAGAAACAATTCCGAAAGTTTATAAAATATTTGGGCCAGGAAATCAGTTTGTTACAGTTGCAAAACAGTTAGCTACCAAATTTGGTGTTGCTATTGATATGCCTGCCGGACCGAGCGAATTATTAGTGGTTGCAGATGATAGTGCAAACGCAAGTTTTGTTGCATCAGATTTATTGAGTCAGGCTGAACATGGTGTTGATAGTCAAGTAATTTTGGTTTCAACTTCTATAAATTTATTGAAAGAGGTTGAAAAGGAGATTGATGTGCAAATAAAAAAACTTTCTAGAAGAAAAATTGCTGAAAAAGCGATAGAAAACTCAAAATTAATTTTTGTTGAAACTAAGGAAATAGCATTAAATTTAATGAATGAATATGGACCAGAGCATTTTATTGTTTGCACAAATGACAACGATTATTATGTTGATAATATTGAAAACGCAGGATCAGTTTTTATAGGGAATTACACTCCTGAAAGCGCAGGAGATTATGCTTCAGGAACCAATCATACCTTACCAACAAATGGCTATACAAAAGCGTATTCTGGAGTAAATTTAGATTCATTTTTAAAAGCTATTTCTTTTCAAAAAATTTCAAAAGAAGGGATCCGAAAAATTGGAAATGCTATTGAAATTTTAGCTGAAGCAGAAGGTTTGGATGCGCATAAAAATGCAGTAACCTTACGGTTAAAAAGTATGAAATCAGAGTAGTCGTATATCTCAAATGTCACTCTGAGCTAAGCCTGTGTTGAGCTGTGTCGAAACATCGAAGTGTTATTTTGAAATTGAATTGAGTAAAACAGTAATAAATGAGACCCTGAAACAAGTTTAGGGTGAAATAAATGGAAGCAAATATTTTTAAATTAGAAAATTTAGTTCGAAAAAACATCAAGGATTTAAAACCATATTCTTCGGCTCGTGATGAATTTAAGGAATTTACAACTGAGATGGTTTTTTTAGATGCCAATGAAAATCCGTTTGAAAATGGTGTAAATAGGTATCCTGATCCTCAGCAAACAACTGTAAAAAAAGAGATGTCTTCTTTAAAAAATATTCCTATTGACCAAATTTTATTGGGAAATGGAAGTGATGAGGTTTTGGATTTAATTTACAGGGCTTTTTGCGAACCAAAACAAGACAGTGTAATTACGTTGCCACCAACATATGGAATGTATAAAGTGTTGGCAAATATTAATAATATTGAAGAAAAAGAGGTGTTCCTAAATGAATCTTTTGAACCAAAAGTTGAAGAGATTTTAAAAGCTGCCAATGAAAATTCAAAAATTTTGTTTTTATGTTCACCAAACAATCCTTCGGGAAATTCATTTTCAAATGAAGCAGTTGAAGAATTATTAATAAAATTTAATGGATTGGTTGTTATTGATGAAGCGTATATTGATTTTTCTGCACAACAAAGTTGGTTAACTCGTTTGAATGAGTTTCCAAATTTAATAATTACACAAACGCTTTCAAAAGCCTATGGTATGGCAGGAATCCGATTGGGAATTTGTTATGCTTCAACCGAAATTATTACTGTTTTAAATAAGTTAAAACCACCTTATAATGTAAATGAACTAACGCAACAAAAAGCGTTAAAAAGGTTGTTGACTAAAAATAAGGTGCAAAATGAAATCAATGACATTTTGGAACAACGTTCAAAATTGATTGAAAAATTAAAAGAGATATCGTTTGTAGAAAAAATTTATCCAACTGATGCCAATTTTGTGTTGGTGAAAGTAGATGACGCTGTAAAAAGATACAACCAATTAATTGAGCGTGGAATTGTGATTAGAAATAGAACTACACAACCTTTATGCGAAAATACATTACGTTTTACAATTGGTACAAAAAATGAAAATAAATTATTGATGAAAGCTTTAAAAGAAATCTAAAATGAAGAAAAAAGTACTTTTTATTGATAGAGATGGAACAATGATAAAAGAACCAGCAGATGAGCAAATTGACTCGTTTGAGAAGTTAGTTTTTTATCCAAAAGCATTTACCTATTTAGGCAAAATAGCGAAAGAACTAGATTTTGAATTGGCGATGATTACCAATCAAGATGGTTTAGGAACGGGAATTTATCCTGAAAATACGTTTTGGCCAGTACATAATTTCATTATGAATTCTTTTGAAAATGAAGGAGTTATATTCAAGGATGTTTTTATTGATAAAACTTTTCCACATGAAAATGCAACAACTCGCAAACCTAAAACAGGTTTGTTGGGGAAGTATTTCTCAGAAGCCTATGATTTAGAAAATTCGTTTGTAATAGGTGATCGGTTAACAGATGTTGAATTGGCGAAAAATTTAGGAGCAAAAGGAATATTTATTAATGATAATACAAACCTTGGTACTGATGAAATTTCTGTAAAAAGAGCTGAATTAGAGCAGTTTATTGCTTTGGAGAGTAATGATTGGCAAGAAATTTATGAATTTTTAAAATTAGAAAACCGTACTGCTGAATTGACACGTAACACCAATGAAACTAAAATTTATATCAAATTAAATTTAGATGGAACTGGTAAAAGTGATATTTCAACAGGAATTGCTTTTTTTGATCATATGTTAGATCAGATTGCGCGTCATGGAAGTATGGATTTAACTATTAAAGTTGAAGGCGACTTAGAGGTAGATGAACACCATACCATTGAAGACACAATGATTGCTTTAGGAGAAGTTTTTTCAAAGGCTTTAGGGAATAAATTAGGAATAGAACGTTATGGTTTTTGTTTACCAATGGATGATTGTTTGGCGCAAGTGGCTATTGATTTTGGTGGAAGAAATTGGTTGGTTTGGGAGGCAGACTTTAAACGCGAAAAAATTGGTGAAATGCCAACAGAAATGTTTTTTCATTTGTTTAAATCGTTTACTGATGGGGCACGTTGTAATTTAAATATCAAAGCTGAAGGAACAAACGAGCACCATAAAATTGAAGGAATTTTTAAAGCTTTTGCAAAGGCAATTAAAGTTGCTGTAAAACGAGATTCTGAAAAAATGATTTTACCAAGCACAAAAGGAATGCTCTAATTCAATTAAAAAGCAGCAATTAAAAATGAATAAATTTAGTCACATAGAGCCTGTCGAAGTAGACTATAATTGAAAAATAAATGAAAATAGTTATTATAAATTACGGCGCTGGAAACATTCAATCTATCAAATTTGCGATTCAGCGTTTGGGACATGAAGCTGTTTTGTCGCACGATGAAGAGGAAATAAGAAACGCAGAGAAGGTAATTTTTCCAGGAGTAGGTGAGGCAAGTAGTGCTATGGAAATGTTGAAAGCTTCAGGATTAGACAAAGTCATTCCAACCTTAAAACAACCAGTTTTAGGAATATGTTTGGGAATGCAATTGATGTGTAACTATTGTGAAGAAGGTAATACACAAGGTTTAAGAATTTTTGATTGTGATGTGATTAAATTTGATGGAAAAGAAAAAGTTCCTCAAATAGGATGGAACCAAATTGAAAACTTAAAATCTGATTTATTCAAAGGAATAAAAGAAAAAGAATATATGTATTTGGTGCATAGTTTTTACGTTCCTTTAAATGAAGAAGCCATTGCAATTACTAATTACGGAATTAAATACGCGTCAGCTTTACGAGAAAAAAACTTTTATGGAGTACAATTTCATCCTGAAAAAAGTAGTAAGGCGGGAGCACAAATTTTAAAGAATTTTTTGGAGTTGTAGAAAAAGGAGCGTCACCCTGAACTTCATTCAGGGTCTCAGCATAATATGTAATGTAAGGTGAGATGCTGAATGAAGTTCAGCATGACGGATAAATATAAATAATTAGAAAAAAATGAGAATTATCCCAGCAATAGATATAATAAACGGTAAATGTGTACGTCTTTCAAAAGGAGATTATTCTACTGAAATAGTGTACAATGAAAATCCATTAGAAGTTGCTAAAATGTTT
>Ga0102811_1000398_pt1 | contig 21764 bp, 28 predicted proteins | sample ColrivemetaGS705_FD_84507 | JGI IMG/M metagenome (GOLD analysis project Ga0102811, IMG submission 84507) | Estuarine microbial communities from the Columbia River estuary - Flood tide ETM metaG S.705 | ecosystem: Environmental > Aquatic > Marine > Intertidal zone > Estuary | place: USA: Columbia... | reverse complement strand
TGCCTCTGCGGCATAAGGATTCTTATGATTGGTAAACGTAGTTTTATGTCTTTAGTTAAAGACTATAACAGTATACTGGGCGTCTATACCGGACGCCTTAAGAAGATGGAGTCTACTGCTCATGCTATTGCATTTGCTGAAGAGTCTAAGCTTCCTGAAAATGTTAATACATTTATGCTAGATAATATTGATATCTACAGAGAGCTAGGTGCAGAGGCTCATGATAGGGTCAAGGAAAGAGTTTCACATCATTGTGATTATGGAGATATTAATAGACTCTGTAGCAATAGCTTCGATGCTACCTTATGTAATGATGATTGGCTAATGTCTTTTGCGGAAGACATGAATATGTTTGCTGCTCCTTATGGCAACCTATCAAACACATGTATCTTTAGGCATGCTAAAGTTAAGGATAGAAGAATATCTGTTATAAATAGAAAGTTTCCTGTAGAGCTAAGAGAAACTATTAAAGATGAACTTATATCTTTTGCTGATGATATGTATAAAGTTTATTATAACTTTTATATTGATCCAGGCCTACCTGATTCATTAGCGAATAATGTAACTGGGTTTGTTAGAGGTAAGTCTTATGTTGAGCATGCCAGAGAACATCTAGGATGTAAGTCTGCTATTAGTGTAGACATAAGTAAGTTCTATGACAGCATATCATTGTCTACTATCATTACCAATGATCTATATCTTAAGTCACTTATCGCAAGCTTTAAGATACGTACTGGTATGGACTTTGCCCCCGAAACTTTTACTAATCCGAACCACTTTCAAGTGCTTCGAAATCTATTCAACATTATCAATCTTAGTTTCATAAATATTATGAACTACTATACTCATAATGGTTTACTACCTACTGGTGCTAACTATTCACCTGTTGTATCTAATATTATATTTGCTCCTATGGATCTTTCTGTTAAGAAATATCTTAGTGGTAACATAAAGTATACGAGGTATGCAGATGATATCTGTATCTCCTCTATGGAAGGTTACAATGAGGATGGTAGTTTTGTATTGAATATGGATTATGTATTGGAGCTGGAAAGAATAGTTAATGGTTCTAGTTTCTATCTCAACTATGATAAGACTCACATTATGGGGCCTCGTGATAAGAAGAAGATTGCCGGCATCATTTTAGATACGTCTGGTGACACGCCTAAGTTATCTATAGGTTCTAATAAAAAGCTTGAGATAAAGAAGATGCTTGAAGGTAAGAGGCTTCACAATCTTGACCCAAGAGAGCGTGGAATTCTTGAGTGGGTTAAATCCATAAACAGGGATCAGTACCAATTTATAAGAAATAGTATGGATAATAGTTGCATACTTACCCATAAGCTTCCCTCGCCCCATGCGGCTAAGCAGAAAAGACGTGAGACATTTAGGCATAGTAGGCTAAGGAACACTCCTAGCATAGTAATGTTTAAGCCTGGTGGTCAGATAAGACGTGGCTTAACTTATGACTTCTATCCAGACTACGTAAATAGAACTGATAGGGCACAACCTAATAATAATATGGCAGAGGCTGTAGATATTTTTGCAGACTTTGCTGAAGGATTACCATTTTAAGGAATAATAAATGATATATGTCTACGGGAACTCTTTTTCAGCAATGGATAAGAGTAATTTTAGAATGATAATGACACATTTTCAGATTGAACCTGAGAAGATTCAGTTTGTTGATCTTGATCATGAAGATGTAGACTTGCGAGAGAAGCATTTCGTACTGACTACTGATCGGTCATTAATAAAAGTTACTAGGGCATTGATTGCTGCTGGTACATACAAAGCTACAGAACTATTAGGAAGAGACGTTGTCGATCCTACTAGAGGATTCCATCTATTTAATATACCTATTACGGTTAATGATATGATGGGATCTATGGAAGACAAGATGCTAACTAAGGCTAAGCTTGATCAATTAGTTAAGTACTATAAGAATTACTTTCCTTTTGATGATGCCTTACCTGATATGACTGCTGGCCCATCTGATAATGGTGCAGTAGAAGATGTTAGTGTTAATGGCAGTAAGGTTGAGAATGTTGAGCAGCCTTTGCCCGAGGCTATTGAGCCAGTGGTTACTAAAGCTATGGTAGAAAAAGCACCTATCAATACTGAGTTGGGTGATATACCAATTGATGTAAATGAATGCTTGAACGCGCTGTATGAACATGTTAACCTAGCTGATAATGGCTTAGGTAAATCACTATCTAAGTATGAAAAGTTTACATTGAGTACAGGCAGTGGAGACTTGACAGTCTACCCTACTAATAGAGTTCCAGAAGCAGATGAGGGTTTAAAGATAACCTTTAAAGATCTTGTTACTGTGCTAAAGGTAAGCGTGCATCTTAATGCAGGTACTATTACCTTTGGAGAAAAGAATGGAACCAATATTTCTGACTAAACTAATAAAGGGATTTCTAACATCCCTTATAATTCATATATCTAAGAAGCTTGTTTACTACATCGACAACTTCTTTACTGAGACTATGGACCCTATAAATAATACTATTGTCACTTGTGGTAATTGTGGTATGGACTTTAGGCTACATGTTTTACATAAGATAGATGAATTAGAAAAATGCCCTGAATGTAGATCACAATTACACATACCTGAGGAGGTTTTAACCGCATATGAACGAAATGAAAACTGGAAACGCAGTCCCGGACGAAGAAGCTAGTCAAATAGAGATGGACTTTGATGCAACTGAAGAAGTCGTAGCTGAAGAAAGAGATAGAGCAATACTCATTAAGTTAGCTCCTGATGGCAAGGTATCTTTTAATCTTGATGGTAGCTTCCAAGTCCATGAAGTATTTGGTGCACTGTATACGACTATAGTTGACCTAACTGTACAACAGTTTATTCATCCTGGCCTTAAGCAAGTTATCCAAGGTGGCAAGAACTCTGAGGCTAATATTGTTGGCTCTATTCAGAATCTTTCTGATCAGATTGCTGCTAGTAGTGATAATGATGCCGTCAGAGACCCTAAGGCTGAAGGACTAGTTGCCGGTCTTGCAGAACTATTAAAGTCTTTTGAAAAGACTGATAGCTAAATGACTATCATATTCGCTGCAGTAGATCCATCAATAAGTTGTACAGCCATATCCCTAATTAAGTCTAGGGAGGATGGTAAGTTTGAGCTAATAGATAAGGTTACTTTGTCCACTAAAAAGACTAAGTATCTGAGCAGATGGAAGAAGAAGACGGATATGTATGAACTTTGGAAGTTTTATCTAGACAGTAGGATAGATACTATTTCCTTTTTTGTGTTCGAGAACTATTCGTATGGTTCTGTGGGACACCTAGCTGACCTTGGTGAGCTAAACGGAATGTTTAAGAAGTATATCTCTGACAATAATAAAAGCTTCGATGTTATCGCACCGTCATCAGTAAAGAAATTGGTTACTGGTGATGGTAGAGCATCAAAGGAGACCGTTAGAGATGTAGTTATGACTAAGTTTATAAATAGAAATAAAATTAAATTTAATAATTTAGATGAAAGCGATAGTGCTGCTATAGGCGTTGCGTATGCTATTAAGATGATGGAAGAAGTTAAAAATGAATCTAAATAAGATTGAAGATTTAATGACAATGGTTGGTACTAAGATGAAGGAAGATACTATCTCTGACAAAGAGTATCTTGTTTTTGTTGCTAACCTATTGATATCATTTGGAAAAACTGGTATGGATAGCATGAATAAGTTTCCTGATGTTAATATTAATGACTCTGTGTCAGTTGAGTTAACTCTTAATCAGAATCCTAATGATGTTCACCTGTCTTCCGTACTTCAGGGGCATGCAATACTTAAGTGGTCTGAAAGCGTGGAGTAGGTTATGTCTAATATAGTAGAAGAGTCTGCCATTACAAATGGTGAAGGCCTAATGGAATACGAGCAGATAATGCACGTGGTTGAGACTAAAATTCCATTCAAAGGTAAAACATTAAGTCAGTGGTCTGAAGAAATAAAGCTACCATATATTAATCATGATATGACGTTACATCAGCTAGAGGAATTTAATCATCTATATGTTAATAACTCTTATCTAGTTATGGATGCACTTGCTTCTGCTAGGGCAGGATTACATTACACTAAAAATCATATGGAAATATCTATTCTACGTGAGAAGAAAGCTATAGAAAGTAGGATCATACAGTGGAATTCTGTACCTACTAACACTCCTAAAAGGAAAATCCCATCCAAGGACACTCTTAATGATAGGGCAATGGAGATGAATGCTCAAGCCATATCAGCTCATAGGGTTGCAGAAGTCTTCTATGAATTCTTTAAGACTCATCATGAGAAGTTAAAGATCATTGGGGATAGACTTACAGGTATGAACATATTGAAGAACATTGAAAGTAAGTATGTGCATTAATGGAAAAGACTGGTAAAGAATTTTTAGTAAACATATTAAGGAGTGCATTCATCACTAAAGAGGATGCATCTATATTATACGACACCATTCACGATAAGTGTGTTGAAGCCCTCTGTGAGGGTAAAGAAGTTAATCTATTTGACCTAGCTGCCATTAGGGAACATATAACTCCTAGTCATGAGCGTTATGCTCTTGGTGATAGAAGGATAACTGTCCCCGATAAATCTAAGATTAAAGCTAGAGTCTTTCCTAAATTAAAAAGCGAATGGGAGTTCTTGAATGACGATTAGTGTTTTACATATAGCAGAAGACGCAACAGAAGTTAGGCAATATGTTATTGATAATGTAGATAACATAAGTGCTATTAGAATAAGTGCTAATTATTTATTAAAAGAACTAACAAATTTAGGAATCATAAACAACGATGATGTTGACAACTCATTGATTGTATTGAGAAAGATTACTAATAGATTGTTTAATAATACATTTACTAGAAATAGGATGCCAATAAGTACTCCAGAGTTCATATGTTCCTTCACTGAAGAAGCACTGTTAGACAATGAGAGTACTTCTTTTTTAAAGATTTGTTATCACTATTCTATCCCAGTATTCATAGATGATGCAGGTGTACTTAATAATATATTCGCCTCTGACATATGTACTAATAGACCTATGCTATCCAGTGAACAAGACTGGACAATATACAATGGTATGATAGATGAAGACTCTCTTCATTTTGTATATGGATTACCCAGAGAGTCTTCTGTTACTAATCTTAAGCTGTTTGCGGGGATGGACATTGGTTTTCCTTGGTACAGAAAGATTGATGATAAGGAAAGTATTCTAGATTGCTTAGATGTGATGGACGATATGGAAATAGAAAATTATATATATGATAAGTTATTTTAGGAGAAGAAATGGCTGATAAGGACGTAATGAGAGCATTAGTTGCTGCAAAGAATGCACTTAAAAAGAAGTACGGTGAAGAAACCTTTAGGGATTCATCCAGTACATTAAAAATGGAATCTATATCTACTGGTTCACCATCTCTAGATAATGCTATTGGTATAGGCGGTTTACCTGAAGGCAGGATTGTTGAAATCTTTGGTGGTGAGTCATGCGGTAAGACAAGTCTAGTATCTATACTATGCGGAGAGGCTCAGAAGAAACATCCGGATAAGTTTATAGGTTTTGTTGACGTAGAGCATGCTTTTAATCCACCTTATGCTGCTAGTCTTGGTATGAAGATGGGTGAGGATAAGACTTGGTTTGCTCAACCAAGCTCTGGTGAAGAAGCATTAGAGATACTGCTTAACCTAGTTGAAACTGGTGGGTTCTCAGTGTTAGTTCTTGATTCTGTTGGCGGTATTCAAACTAAGCGACAACTTGAAGGCGAGATAGGCAAAGAGACTATGGGCGAAGTAGCTCGGATCATGAGTCAGACTATGCCTAAGATTGTTAAGGCTGCTAATAAACATGGGACTCTTGTTGTATTTATTAATCAACAAAGAGCTACTATGGATATGTATGGACCTAAAGATACTACTATGGGTGGTAAGGCTTTACCTTATTTCGCATCAGTTAGACTTAAGCTTAGAAAGAAAGATGTCATCATGGATGGCACGACCCCTATAGGTCAGTCAGTTGAAATTAAGGTTATAAAGAATAAGGTAGGCAATCCTTTTGGTGTTGTTGAATGTGATCTTTATTTTCATAAAGGTTTTGATAGACAGGCAGAGCTTGTAGATGAGGCTATTAAGGCTGGTATCATTGATCAAGGTGGTGCTTGGTACTATGTTGATAAAGGTACTGATAATAAGATTAGGTTCCAAGGTAAGTCTAAGGTCGTAGAATTCTTTAGAACAGAACCTGAGAAGTATCAAATAATATTAGATAAGTTAATGTCTATCAATAAAGATCTGGCTGGTGAAGTCGTCTTTGAAGAAGACATAACTGAAGAAGAAGTTTTAGAAGAACTAGAAAAGTTCTCAAAGGAAGACAAGAAGTGAGTCACTTTAAAGATGTAGGTACTTTTATGAGTACTTTTGGGCAGGATGTCCACAAACAATTTGTAGATCCAGGTGTTGATATAGTTAAGCTTAGGATGGAACTTATATGTGAAGAGTTCAAGGAAGTATTTTCTGAGGTAGTGTCCTCTAGTAGTATTAATGGTATGACTGGTAAATCTATCTTGTCTACTATGTCTAAGTTGATTGCTGACCTTACACCAGAAGATATATCCATTAATCATGTTAACTTATCTAAAGAGTTATTTGATCTAGAGTATGTTGTGTTAGGTGCTGGCCATGCCTTTGGTGTCGATCAGGATGCTATGTTTGATGAAGGACAACGCTCTAATATGAGTAAGCTTGGGCCTGATGGTAAGCCTATCTATAGAGATGATGGTAAAGTTCTTAAAGGGCCAGACTATTTTAAGGTTGATGCCGCTGATGTTATGTTTAAAGCAGGTTGTTATCCAATAGCTGCTGATAATCTTACTGAAACATTTCATAACTTAGACTCTGGTATTTAGTTATGGATGCAGTATTCGAAATAGAAGAAGAAGGTTTTGATGATGAAGCTGGTGAGTTAGTCACAATTGGTGTAGCTCAACCACCTAATACTCTTATGTCCTTTACTGGTAAGAATAAAACTATTCATCTAGTGTCTACTGACCTGTGTGAAGAAAGAGATCCAACAGATGTTTTAATGCATCTGATTGAGAAAGGTCTTGATAGTTACTTTATGGACTGTGAAAACCTAAAGATTGTAGTTGAGGAATAAATATGAGAGATCATTTTAATAATGAAATCTTTGAAGGATGTATCATTGCGTACCCTGTACGTAGTGGTAGTAGCCTATGGATAGAAGAAGCCAGAGTTATTGGCTTTACTGATGAAGGATTGAAAATAGTTAAGGCTGACGGTAAGAAGACGAGACTTAAGAATACTCATAACTGTTTCGTGTGTCATGCACCTAGTACTCCTAAGGATGAATGGAATGAGGCATAGGTTGTGGATGACTTTGAGGTTACTAAACCTAACGTAGATGAAAGGCTTGGACTGTACAGGCACAAAGAGAAAGGCAGCTTATATTGGTTAAGATATATAACCAATGAGGATTCCGACTGGGAACCTACTGCTGTCTATTTCAACACAGATTATATTAAGTGGTGGTCAAGACCACTGAACATCTTCCTTGAAAGATGTGAGAAGTTATAAGTTTTAAGGATATAAACTTTGTCTCAAACGTACACTGGTTTACATCAGCATAGTGTCTATTCTGTATTAGATGGTTTTTCTAAGATAGATAAGATGGTTGAAAGATGTAAGATGCTGGGTATGAAAGGAGTGGCTTTAACTGATCATGGTAATTGCTTTGGTTGGTATGAGTTAAATAAATCTTGTAAGAAGCATGGCATTAAACCAATCTTCGGCAATGAAATGTATATGGCTCCTGGTAGTGCTACAGTAAAAGAAAAAGTTGATGGTGAAAAACCTTACTATCATCTAATAGTCGTGGCTATGAACAAGGAGGGTCATAAGAATCTTATGCGCCTAACAAGTTGGTCGTGGCTAGAAGGTAAATATTATAAGCCTAGAATAGATACAACTAGGTTAGCTCAATGGGGCGAAGGTTTAATTGTTACTAGTGCATGCCTTGGTGGTAGACCATCTCAGTTATTCTTAGAGAATAGATCTGAAGAAGCTGAAGACCATATACTTGAGATGAAACAAATACTTGGAGACAGGTATTACTTAGAGCTTACCCATACTGGGTTAAGTGAAGACGGTGTATATCTTCAGACTGAAGCTAATAACTTCTTGATCTCTATGGCTAAGAAGCATGACATTAAGCTTGTCATAACTGCTGACTCTCACTATGTTGAGAAGGATCAGTGGGACTATCATAGAACATTAGTAAGTATTAATACTGGAAACATAAGTAAGATCAAGGTCAATGCTGATACAGATCAGGATGACTCTGGTATGTACTATGAGAAAGAACAGTACTACATTAAGTCCTATGAGGATCTTAAGCGACATTATCTACAGTATCATGGTGAAGATTTCCTACCCATGTTTGAACAGGCTATGAATGCTACTAATGATATAGCTGACATGTGTAATGTTGACTTTATTGATGGTCTTAAGATCATACCTGAGATTGTAGAGAACCCTGATGAGGCTTTAGCTGCAGAGTCTTATGAATATCTCTCTAAGTATCTTTCTGATCGTAAGATTACTGATGTTGCACTAATATCAAAGTACCATGAGAGACTTAGGCATGAGCTAGAAGTTATTCGTAAGATGGAGTTCTCTGATTACTTTCATGTAGTAGCTGAGTATACACAATGGGCTAAAGATAATGGTATAATGGTTGGCGGCGGACGCGGCTCTGCAGCTGGATCTTTAGTAGCTTATTGTATGAAGATAACTGGTATAGATCCTATTGAGCATGATTTATTATTCGAAAGATTTTTAAATCGTGGAAGAGCGAAAAGACCGCAAATAGAATTTGAAGAATTTTCAATAGATAAATATAAGGAAACCAAATAATGCCAACTACTTTCCCGTCAGATCCAAATGAGGCTACAGCACGAATTAATTTTTGGATTAATGGAGCTACAACAGGTGGCCCTTTTCAGGGTAAAAGAATCTTGCCTACTAAAGATAAGATAAAAGCTAAGGATATTAATGAACTTAGAGATCAAATCGAACTACTTATAGGTCATACTCATGAGTATACTGACTCATCGGGTGGCGGAGGAACTACTACATGCGGATAGAAGACAAGAAGATACTCGATGGCTTTTTAAAAGTTAGAGAAGAAGCTATGAATCTTGGAATAGAGAGTGTTGAATCTGCTACAAAGATTATTAAAGGTATATTGATTACAATATCTAAGAGTAAGAAGGTACTTCCTTCTCAGATCTTTAATCTATGTCAGGCTATGTCTCACTATAGAGAGATAGTTTTCTTTTCTAGGTCTAAGGTTGATGCAGAGATGATGAATACATGTAGGACAACCTTACTTGATAGTATTGAAGGCTTAGATGCTCCGATAGTATCAATAGTACTAGAGACCATAGGCTTCTCTTACATACCGTTTGTTAGAGGTGATAGCAAAGGTGTATATGAAAAGCTTATGCAAGGTGAAGGCTTCTCTGATTACTTTGATGGTGTTAAGAAAGCATTAGTCTTCTTTGAGAAGAGTGCTGCTATAGATACTGCTACCAAGTTTAGTGCAAGTACGAATAAGATTAAGGATGAGTCCTATAGTGTATGGTCTAGATACTCTTCTGAGTATCATTTGTCTGATATATTGTACTCTTACTTCTTAAATTCTGAATTAAAGTTTAGAGAAATCGTTGCTATGAATGATTCATATCTCAATAATATTAAAGGTTTAGCTGATGAGTGGAAAGAAAAATAGTATACCTGCTGTTAACCTAAGTGGCTTTAGTAAGGTTGAAAAGCTTACCCTTGTGGTCACTAAGGGATGCAACATGAAGTGTGACTATTGCTATGAAAAGCACTTTCCTGAACAGAAAATGGATGTAGCTGATGCGTTTAGACACATAGAGGAAACTGATCCTACTATTATTAAGTTCTTTGGTGGTGAGCCATTGCTTAATAGGAGACTAATAGCGCAGGTTATGGATTCTTATCCTGATAAGTACTATGAGGTTATAACTAATGGTACTTATATAGATAAGCTAGATGAAAAATATTGGAAACAATTTAATGTAATCTATATAAGTCTTGATGGTAACTATGAGAATGATCCTACTAGGTGGTCATCATTTGAAGAGTACACTAAGGTTATTAATAACATTAAGTGGCTTGCCTCTAAGGTAGGCTCAGAGAAGTTAATATTTAGTACTACTCTAGACATAAGAAAGGCTCCTGACTATTCTATTATACAAAGGGTTGAAGATATCTTTGAGATATCTGGTGCCACTAAGTTTGATATTAATATTGTAATGTTTGATGGTGACAATAACTATGTTATGACAGAAGATATTAGGAATAAGTTTCTTTATTGGTGCATGGAAGCTAATCTTGCTTCAATTAAAAGCGGAGGTCAGTACGACATAGGCCTTAATGAAGCAGTGTTTTCAACTAAACAACATGAAATGAATTGCTGTAACTTCAGAAGTAAAAAGCAATTAGCTGTAGATGTAAATGGTTTCTCAAGTGCTTGTCACGTAGCAGCTTATTACAATCTAGACGATGATATCTTAAATGAATTAAATGAAACAACAGATGCTGCATGCATTATATTAGAAGCAATGGCCAATAAGGCTGGTATAACAGTACCTCTTGATACGGAGAACTTTGCTACTATTGCAAAGGCAGAGAATATTAATAGGACTATGTACTATGCACAACCTAATAGAGAAAGGTTCCTTTGTCGCTCGTGATGAACTGTGGTTCTATAGGAAGGTTAGAGAGTCTGATTTAAAAGACTTTCATCCTTACCTAAAGAAATTCTATAAAGAGCATGGGTATCAAAACCCACCAACTTATAAACGACTAGAAGAAAATTATAATACAGGCCTATACAATAACTCCCATGTGATATTTGATTCAGATGGTACGCTTAATGCATGCTCTATTATACATAACATTAGTACACCTACTTATGATAATACTAATGGGTACGTTAGCAAGTGCTGGGGCTCTGAATTATATCTAGAGGGAAAGAGGTCTACTGTGGCACCTACATTTACTTTAAGTATGTGGTTTAATATCTATGGTGGAACTCATTGCTTCTTTGAGGCCAGTCTACCTTTTGTTTATGGTAAGTTTATTGAGTATGGCTTTGAGCCGATTAAGGTTAAAGAAGATAAGGATGATTGGGTTGTGATCTATGATCGTATAATCAATCCTGATAAATTATATAAATTTGGAAAAGTAAGAGAGAATAGATTTGAATACTGTTAAGCAATACGAACCCGGGAGCTACATGGATACTGGAATGAAGACAGTCAATCCTCAAATGATTCCAGCCCTTAATTTAAACCTCGATGAAGGACTTAACCACCTCAAGGGAGAGGTTGGGCCAATAGGTGCCGGCCTTGGCTCTAGAGGTACTAGAGAAGAGTTTAAAGGTAAGTTCGATGAGTTGGTTATGGTTAACCTGCTTATGACTAAGAAATGTAACTTCAGATGTGACTACTGCGTAGAAGATAAAGATCTACCTGATGATGTCCCTTGGAATTATACAAACTTTGATCAACTAATTACTTGGATCAAGCATCAGAAGAGACCAGCAGATGCTAAGCCAGTGGTATTATCTTTCTTTGGTGGTGAGCCACTACTTGAATGGGATACCATAAAAGATTTTATGAGATATGGATTAGATAAGTATCCTGGACTCATAGAGTTTAATATTAGTACCAACATAGTTTTGCTGGATGATAAGAAGCTTAAATGGTTAGAAGAAAATACTAGTGGTAGAGAGATAACATTTCTACTTAGCCTAGATGGCTTTGATAGAGTTAAGTCTAGGCATACTACTGGTGATAAGAATAATAATTTAATGACTCTGATAAGAAAGAATATTCAGAACATGAAGGATAACTACTATAGGATCTTCAAGTGTTCATCATTCAGAGTTAGTGTTATGCCTCAATATTGGGACATCCTTAAGGAAGACCTATATGAGATGGTCGACTATGGGCCAGAGAATATAATCATTCATCCGGTTACTACTGAAGCCAATGCTCCATGGACTACTGAGCTATACCAAGAGGTTACTGATGTCATAAATGATGTGTGTGCCTATGCTATTGAGACATCTAATGTTGAGATAGAGTGTATGGAAGGTGTTAATAAAAAGAATCATAACTGTGGTGCTGGACATACTATGCTAGCTGTTAATCCAGATGGTGGCATCTACTCATGTTACTTTACTGCTCACGCAGAAATGGATGCAGATATTATGGGCAACTTCATAACTGAAGCTGTCAACATAGAGCGTGGTAATATCTATAAGCTTAATCCTAACTACGACCCTAAGTGTGGTAGTTGTGAGAAGAAGTATTGTTTTCAGTGTTCTGTTAAGAATCTATTACATCATGATGCTCATTTTTGTTCATCTCTATGGTGTGAAGACTTAGCTGACCTGTATGAGAATACTTTGGAGATGACTAGCCTTACTAGAATTAATAGACAGATGGCATCTAAGATAGGTCTTACTAAGGCTGAAGCTATATCTGAAATAGAGTGTAAGGTTGAAGATATGCTTATGCTTGTTAAGGCACTACTGATGAATGAACCTTATAAGCCTCAAGAAGATAACTGTGGATGTCATGACGTTCAAGGATCTAATGTTGAGATGGTTCAGCTAATTAAGGACGTGAGTACACTTAAATTAACACTAGAGATTCTTCATAATAGGAAGTTTCCTAACGATACCGTGAGCAGTATATGATATTTGTTCGTAAAGTTAATATTAATAAGGTTGACAAGCAGTGGCTAGGTGAAGCATTTGCTTTTAATTCTTATAGGAATAATTTTGACTCTATACAACAACTTAATGATTACGATTTATACATAGTCCATAAAGACAATAGGGATATAGGTTTCTTCTTATTGCACATATATACAAAGCTTAAGGAGGTCGGTACTACTTACTGGCCTCACCCTAGGTTTTGTAGAATGAATATGCTACCGATAATACAGGTGGCTGCAGTGGCTGCTATAAATTATGGCAAGAATAATCGTCTTGATAGTCTTATGATGCGTACTGCTGATGGACTACCGTGTAGAATGATTAAGAAGATGTATGATAGTGTTGATAGCTTAAAGATTATGGCAGGGGTTTATATTTTGTATGGAAGGTTTGCCTCTATCAGACTTATTAAAGACATAGTTACTTATCCAGAAAAAGATAATTTCGACTGCTATGAGGTAGATATTTAATGAGTAGAACATTGAGACAAGAAGTAGAGGCTGCTAAGGATAACCCTTGGTATGCACTACATGAAAGAGATATTAATTTTGAGCTTAATCATTTAGAGCTCCATGATACCGATGAATATCTATTAGCTATGCTCGATAGTGGAATAAAGGCTAAGAAGAATCCAAACAATTCTAATATAGCATTCCTTCTAGGCATAACTGATGATGAACCTACTGGTAGGATAACAACTGTTGGCGGTTCCTTTCCGGATATAGATCTAGACTTCGAAAAGGATAGAAGAGATGAAGTTAAGCAGCATCTTGTTGATAAGTATGGTAAAGATAGAGTTGCATCTATCGGTACCTTTATGTTTCCTAAGCCGAAAGGTTTATGGAAAGATATAGCTAGACTATATGATCTAGACTTCCTTAGGTCTAATGAAATATCTAAGATGATACCTGATGATCCTGATTTAAAGGACTTTACTCAGGCACTTGAGATGAGTTCTGACCTTAAGAAGTTATATGACACCGACAAACAAGTTAGGGAGATTATAGAGTATGCAAGAAATCTTGAAGGAACAGTCAAGACCGTTGGTATTCACGCCTGCGGGATGTGCATATCCGTTGACCCACTTACTGATACCATCCCATTATTCTCCTCGAAAGATGGCGCAGTTACTCAGTTCGATGGAGAAACCCTTGAGAAGATTGGACTTATTAAGTATGACATACTCGGACTTAAGAACCTTTCTGCCATTAGTAAAACATTTGAACTTATCAAGAAAGTTCAAGGAAAAGATATCAGTGTTGCCGATATACTTCCTGATGATCCTGAAGCTTACGACATAATAGGTAGTGGTAATAGCTATGGCGTCTTTCAGATTGAAGGCTCACAAGGCCTAAGAGATTTTGCTGCGGCTGCAAAGCCGTCTAATCTTACTGAGATGGCAGCTGTTATATCTCTGTATAGACCTGGCCCTATGGGTATGAATGCTCACGTTGATTATGTTATGCGTAAGAATGGTAAGCAGGCATCCACGTTCCCTATTCCTGAATATGATTACATCTTTAAAGAGACCTATGGTCTTCTAGTATTCCAAGAACAGCTTATGATCCTCTCTAAGGACATGTGTGGCTTTAGTGACATAGAGGCTGATGTTCTTAGAAAAGCTGTTGGTAAGAAAGATAGAGCCCTTCTGATGGCACAGAAGGAAAGGTTTGTTGATGGTGCTGTTGCCAATGGTCAAGACAGACTTAAGATCTCAGCCTTATTTGATGAGATGGAAGAGTTTGCTAGGTATTGTTTTAATAAGTCACATGCTATATGCTATGCGGAGATTGGTTATCAGACCGCGTGGTTGAAGGCATACTATCCTTCTGAATTCCTAGCTGCAGTCATTGCTTTTGAGGATACGATTGAGGGACAGTCTGTTTATATAGAAGACGCTAAGAGAATTGGTATATCTGTATTACCACCTGACATCAATAGGTCTTCTAAAGACTTTACTGTTGCTAAGAATGGTGACATTCTTTTTGGTTTTAATCAGATCAAAGGTGTTGGTGGTAGAGCTATCACAAAGATCTTATCTGTAGCACCCTCTAGTAGTTTTGGAGACTTCTTAATTAAGTCCTATCATGCTAAGGGTATTAATAAAAAGATCATAGAGGCACTCATTCAGTGTGGTGCTTGTGATTGTTTTGGTTATAAAAGATCATCTATGATTAAGAACTTCGAGAACTTCCTTGCTACCTATATTAAGTTACTCGGTGCTACTGAAGATCCTAAGGAGATTAAGGCAGTTAAAAAAGAGTTGCTTGAAGCTGAGGAAAGATTGTTTAGTGATCCCAATCAAGCTGAGTATCCTATGCTAAGAATATTAGATATGGAAAAGACTCTTATGGGTATACATATATCAGGTAACCCATTTGATATTGTTGCTACTATAGTGGAAGAAGACTTTTATAATATAGGAGACTTTGAACATAGAGATGGACAGGGATATATTCTTGGCCAAATAAACAAGATCAAGAAAACTGTAACCAAAGCAGAAAAGAAAGAGATGTGTTTTATAGATGTTGCAGACAGTGTTGGTGGAGCTACCAGCTTTGTTGTGTTTCCTACTACGTATGCCTTGTATAAACATTGTATTAGTGAAGGTAACTACGTACTTATAATGACACGTACTGAGTCTAAAGGAGGTAAGAAGTCCTACTTTGCTGATGCAATTAGAGATATTACTTCTGAGGTAGACAATGTTTCAGACCAGATAGAAGCTGAAAAGGAGATGAGGTCAATAGATATTCACTTCAAGGAGCCACCTGGTACTGTAAGAATTAAGACTATCTTTAATGCTATCTCAGAATATGTGGTAGAAGAAGATAGTGGATTTAAGATGACCCTATGCATGGACATAGGAGATGCCGTCTTTAGGATAAAGAAGTTTAATAGTAAGCGTATAGATATTCCAATGTTGAGATCCTTAGGTAGGCATGCTGATATATATGTGAGCAGAAGCAGTTGATAAAGCTTGAAGATGAGCTATTTGAAAAGAAGTGTATCGAAAAGTTCGGTCGCACCTCAAGCGGAGTAAAGTATCACTTCGAAGACCTTCAGGAAAGGTTAGAGAACTTAGAAAGTAAGAGGGACATGGAAGGCCCTATTCATGCTGCTGTAATGGCTAGGCTTGAAGGTCTTCAACAAGTTCTTTCTGAATCAGCAGGCTTGGATTTAAAGTTAGTCGACAAAAAGGCTGCGAACATAATCAGGTCTGCAAAAAACAATAAGAAATTTTTAGAAGGATAAAAGTATGGAACTAATTAAACTTCTCGATGAGCATCTAATGGAAGCTCCAGCGCTAAGGATTAAAAGATTACCAACTTTCTATCCAAGTGCAGCTTCGTGTATAGATGAATCAGAGAATGGTGGTGGCAAGGCACTTGGTGCTTGTATGCGATCACAGTTCTATAGATGTCGAGGATACGACAAGACTAATCCGTCTGGGCTTTACTCTCAGTACATATTTGCAGCTGGTAACAGTTGGGAAGATTGGCTTACTGAAAGAACTAAGCAGATGGGTATTTGGGTTGCCAATAGTATTAAGTTTCAAGATATAGAAAGAAATATATCTGGTGAGGTTGATATAGTTGTTAGGGATCCTGACACAGGTGAGATTATGATTGTAGAGAATAAGACCTACAGTTCAGCTAACTACCAAGCCAAGAAAGAAATCTGTGGAAGCAGAGCATGGAGAGGTAGTCCTGCCGCGAACCCTAAGCCAAAAGATTCTAACGTTATGCAGTCATTTCTATATCTAGGTCATTTTGGTGATCAAGGGATCAGTAAGACTCTATTAACTTATTTAGATAGAGCAGCTGGTGGCCCTGAAAATAATAAACAGTTTACGGTAGAGATAGACCAAGTTGGTGATCGTAGAAAGCCAAAGATATCTGTAATAGATATTGAAGGTAATCTTCAGACATGGACTGATCAGAGAATAAGTTTAGAGGGTATCTATGATAGGTATGCTGGCCTTAAGGCTTCGCTTATTGCTGATGAGATACCTAGACCTGATTATGACATCACCTATTCGGCTAACAAAGTTGAAGAAATGAATACGGCTGGGCTAATAGCCAAGACTAAGATGGAGAAGTATGTCAGAAACCCTGAGAACAATCCTATCGGTGATTGGCAATGCGCTTGGTGCGACTATAGAGATCTATGTAAAGCACATCAGGAGGACGGAATTTAATGTCCGATTCAGTATTAAGAGAAAATTCAGAGGATGCCTTTAGAATTAAAACTAAAGAGCTAGACTCAACAATAATAAATCATTTAACCCAGGTTAAGATGAAAGCACAGGATCTTAGAGATGAGATCCTTAAAGCTGGATCTAACGAAACAGTTTCTAAAGCATTAGATAAACTTAATGAAGCTATATTCTGGGTAACATACGCAAGATCAGCATAGGTAATATGGATGTCATTAGTTAAGATAGATAAACTTGAAGAACAACTTCAGAAAATTAGGATGCATCTTCCTGATTATTTGAAAGAGCAAGGCCATGATATAAGTAATGGCAAAAAGATAAAGTGTTTGAATCCAAATCATGACGATAGGTCTCCATCTATGTCTTCCTTTACTGTTAAGGAAGGTCATGAGCAGATGCATTGCTTTGCTTGTGGTTTTAATGCAGACATATTTACTGCTGCCCATGTGCTTGAACATAAGCCTATCATGGGACCTGGTTTTATAGATGACAATGTTCTCTACTTAGCTAAGAAGTATGATATTGAAGTACCAGTTAAGGCTTTAACTGAAGAAGAGATCTACGAAATGAGTACCTATCAAGCCTATAAGGCTGCGACAGACTACTTGGCTAGATGTCCTATGGGTGAAGCTCAACTTGCTGAACTTGCTAAGAGAGAATGGGACCCTAAGTTTGCAAAAGAAAATCTTATAGTATGTTGTGATGACTTTCCTAAGTTCAGAACTCATATGAAGACACTTGGTTTTTCAGCCAAGTTCCTAGATGAAATCGATCTTGGAAATGATAAGATATTTGCACCTAGTAATCTCATATTTACTGTCTGTGACGAGCATGGTCGTCCGGTCGGTTTTGCTGCACGTAACTTGAACTTTGACGGTGTAAAGGATGTTGATACGGGTAGACTTATTAATGGAACTAAGTTTAATAATACTCGTACCACTGGAGCTAAGTGTAATATCTACAGGAAGTCTGAAAGACTTTACTTGATGCACAAGGCTAAGAGAAAATCTCCACCACTATATATCTTCGAAGGTTATGGTGATGCAATTACGTTGCAGCAGGCTGGGCTTGAGGGCTCAGTAGCGATAGGTGCGCTCGAGTTGAGTGAGCACCATCTAAATACATGTCGTAGAAATGGATGCTATGATGTGGTGTTCTGTCTTGACGGAGATAAAGCAGGACAAGAGAAAGCTAAGGCCTTGCTTGATGAAGTGTTACATCATGTACATGACATTAAGATTAGGTTTATATTTCTTGAAGAAAAGGAAGTCAAACTTGACGACGGAAGTGTGATTAGTGTAAAGGTTGATCCTGACAGTTATGTTAGAGAGAATGGCCTTGAATCTTTCATGTCCTTACGTAGAGTCAATCCCTTCGAATGGAGATTACAGGAGTTTGAAAGGGAAGGAGAGACTGATCCGGAAACCATCTGTTTCAGTATGATACCAATCATTATGAATGAACCTTCGCCTATTAGGCGTCAAGGTATGGTAAAGGAACTATCAGATCATACTGGCTTTCCGGAAAAAGTAATCAAGGAAGAGCTGGATAAGCTGAAGAGTACGGAAGATGCAAGGATTCAACTCGGTAGGGAAGCCGTTGTTGACAACATGATTTCGTCACTAAAGAATCGCAAGGAGTCATTTGAAGTTGTACTTCAGAAGGCAAGCGATGATCTTTATAAAATAGATAAAGACAATAATGGCCCGGCAATGGATGCCAATACTATGGTTAATAACATATTAGCTATAAAGCAGTACTCAGAATCTGAGGATCTGCATGTAGGCCTGAACTTTGGTGAAAACTTCAGAACTCTTAAAGCAGCATTATCAGGGGACCTCAGACAGAAGATGATCCTTCTGGGAGGTGGAGCGAACACAGGTAAGACTACCAAGTTTGCAAATTTAGCATGGAATTTAGCTAGCCTCAATGATGATGTGATCGCAATAGTCTTAACTATTGATGATAGTGCTAAAGAGTTTGTGCCAAGACTTGTTAGTTACGATATAGCTAAGAGGAATTATGATACCAATAGAGACCTATTTGATCTAATAACAATTAATAAAATAGCTACTCCGTTCTTATATAAGAACAATATTGAGTATGATGCCATCATGGAAGAAAAGGAAATTTCTTACCGGAACTTATTAGAACTGTCTAGAGAAAATAAGATGGTTGTACTGGATTCAAATGGTGGTCGTAGTATAGATTACATCAGGAACACTGTTAGAAATTACACAGAGTTATTTCCCGATAAAAGGGTAATCATGTTCATAGACAACTTTCACCTAGTGGACATGCCAGGGTATGAGGACGGTAGGACTAAGTATAAAAACTTATCTAACGCCCTGAAGCAGGTAGCTGTACAATTTGATTCAACAATCATTAGCACTGTGGAATATACTAAGATTCCGAAAGGGATAAAGCCTAGTAATAATAATTTAGCGGAGACGGTCCAGTTAGAATATGATTCTAATTGCATAATGCATCTGTATTCAGAATTGCATGACCTTAGGGAAGAGTCTCCGAAGTTCTTCTTAGGACCTGATGGGGTCACAAAGTATCCTATCATAGAGGAAGCTTTTGGAAAGAATAAGATCAACTCTTTTAAGGGTGACATCTTTTATAAGTTCTATCCGGAAAAAGCTTTCTACATGGAAGTTACTAGACAACAAGTAGAAGAACTAGTGCAAAGCAACTTGCAACATGCGCAAGCAGAAGCAATGCTACAACGAGAGGCAGAACAAATGCCCGCACTTAATCGTTTTGGATAACATAAAATGAGACTTACCTCTAATGACTTAGCACTTAATGCATTATGTCCTAATATATTGTCTTACAAAGACAGGCATATTGAGTTTTCTAATACACTATCCAAGTACAACTTAGAGCTTGCTCACATCAGGGAATTTCCTGAGCTCTATATTAATGTACTTATTTATAGGTGTTTAGAAGAATATCTAAAGGATCTAGATATTGATATTAAGACGTTAGAGGCTTTGTATAATGGATATACCTCGGGGCTGGTAGGAGATGTGATATCAGTCCCACTTTTAGCCAAGGGTTGGATGCGGCTAGTAGAAATTTATAATAAACTATTTAAAATACTTGAAGGATATGACTTAGCTTATACCAATATAGAGTTTCATAAGTCTACTAGGATTAGAAGACCTTTTAACTTTAAGATAGATGCTTTACTGATGAGGAAGAACTCCTCTAAGGTTACATTACTTACAATAGTTCCAACCAATCATTCTCATATAACTTCTCATGTTACCGATAATCCTGACACTATGTTTGGATTGGAATATGTTTATGAGTCTGGTCTTAATCTTGATGAAGTAATTGAGATCTCTTATGCAAGAGGCTTCGGAGATAAGAGTGTAAATGTCAGAAGGATTTATCCTAAGAGCTTAGTTAAAGAAGCTATCACTAAGATTATTAGTGACTCTGACAATAGTAGGATCAATACATTTTACTGTGTACTGTGTCCTTATAATAAAAAATGTACCCTAAGAGATAGGGTAAAAGGTAAGAATATAATATGAGATTAATTTATGGATCTCCGCTTGTTGATGGTTCAGTACAAGGGAAGCCAGTAACTGATTCTTATGGGGCACAAATAGTGTCTGCTATTATTTTAGATGGTAGCGATATGATAGTACTTATACTGGATAACGTTCAGTCAAGTCACTATATAGAAAGAGTTAAGAATAGATTTGCCACAGACATATTGAGGGCAGATAACTTTGAGAAGATTTCCGATGAAGAGCATGAGGCTTACTCTATGTTCTTGAATTTAAACGGTTTATTGCCGGGTGCTAAAAAGTGAGTAGGCCTGATGGTCGTGGTTCTATTCCTCAGAGATATTTATTTGAACTAATGGAAGAGATTTATCCTTCTTACACTGTTATATATGAACAGGTAATTCCTAGTCTAGGACAGAGGTACGATATATTTGTTAAAGAATTGGGCGTTGCTATTGAATATGATGGCAGACAACATGATCATTTTGTGGAACACTTTCACAAAGATATCAATGGATATATTTCTTCTATTAAAAGAGACAATACAAAAGTTAATTTCTCTAATGAGAATGGGATTAAAGTAGTCAGGCTTGATGGTGACGTCTCTGAGATGACATCTAAAAAGCTAAAGAAAGTAATAGATAGTACAAAGTATCCTAGTAGTGATTACTCCTACGAGTGCCTTAAAGCTCCTGAACCGGAGCGTCTAGTTAGGGCAAGAGAATTCAGAAAGAAACGATACAATAAACATAACAATGGTTGAATAACCATTTTATATATTTTAAAGATCGTTAAAGAACTAAGAGACTCAAAGAGTCTTAAGGTCTAGAAAGTCTAGAAAATATGTAGCAGTCAAGCTGCTACAATATTTTTGATTACCAATTAGGTATTTTTATATAGTATTCTTCAGTTGTTATCCCAAGCTACGCTTGTGATCCCTAACTGAAGAGCTCGTCCCCGGGATGACCGGATCCGGCGGATGAGAACTGCAGTGCACGCCGTCGCCAGGGCATGCATGCAGAGGAAGCTAGCCTTCCTATCTTATAATTAGTTTAAGGAGTTAAGATGAAAATTAGTATTAAAAAGTTCCCTAAGCTATATGGTATAGCCTCAACTGGGAAGATTAAGTCTTGGGAGATTAGTGTTACTAGTCTTGAAGACGACAAGGCCG
>Ga0102811_1000389_pt1 | contig 22176 bp, 18 predicted proteins | sample ColrivemetaGS705_FD_84507 | JGI IMG/M metagenome (GOLD analysis project Ga0102811, IMG submission 84507) | Estuarine microbial communities from the Columbia River estuary - Flood tide ETM metaG S.705 | ecosystem: Environmental > Aquatic > Marine > Intertidal zone > Estuary | place: USA: Columbia... | reverse complement strand
GTTACGACGATGCTCCTCGGCTTGGGATCTTTCCTGTTCGGCTCGGGCGCTTTCTTTCTCTGCCTTTTCCTGGAGCTTTTCTTCTTCTCTCTGGCGCGTCTCGTCAGCCTTGCGTTCGGCTTTGTCAGCCTTTTTCTGAGCTTTTTCTGCCTGTTTTTTGGCTCGGCGCTCCTCCCGGGTCATCTTTTCTTTTTCTGCTGATTGAGGCCGTTCCTGTTGTTGTCCCGCAGGCGGCTTTCCTTCCTGGCCCTGGCCGGGTGGCTTGGCGTATAGCGGCGCGGCCGCGCCCAGCGACACCAGTGCTGCGGTAAGTGTGCCCAGGGTGAGCTTGCGAATCATGGCTATTCTCCTGAAGGTTTACGGTTAACCGAATTAGAACAAATAACTGTGCGCTTTTTCAGGAAATGTCGCCAGTACCGGGGATTTATTTCAGAAAGCGATTCAGAAAAAAGTCTAATGAATAAATAATAAAAACAGTAGTTTATAGGGGAGTTATGCGACTGTTTCGAGATAAAGCTCTGGTATGCTCCGAATTGTGAGAATGGGCCGGAATGGATCCCTCGCCCGGCATTAAATTCCCTCTTGAAAAAATTCTGCCCGCCCCGAAATTAAGAACTGCAGGCGCCAAGTCTTACCCAGATTGGCGCCGGGCAAGATGACTTTTGTTTTACGTATCGCTTCTTTTGGAGGATGTGTTCATGACTACCATTGATTTAACCCCCCTGTATCGCAGCAGCATTGGATTTGACCGCCTGGCCGGTCTGCTGGACTCGGCCCTGCGCAGTGATCAGCCTGCTGCCGGATATCCACCCTACGACATCGAAGTGCTGGAGGAGGATCGCTACGCGATCACCCTGGCCGTGGCCGGATTTGACCGTAGCGAGGTAGATATCCAGGTTGAGCGCGGAGTGCTGACGGTTCGCGGACGCAAGCAATCCCGGGACGAGGAGCGCAAGTACCTCTACCAGGGAATTGCCAACCGGGCCTTCGAACGCAAGTTCAACCTGGCTGACTATGTCGAGGTGACTGGCGCCAGGCTGACCAACGGTCTGTTGGAAATCAGCCTGAAAAAGATTATTCCCGAGGCCATGAAGCCCAGGAGCATTGAAATTAGCGAGTCCCCTGGAGCCATTGAACACCGGGTCGAGGACGAGCAGGCGGCCTGATCAACCGCAACGCTGGGCTTGTTCGCCCGGCGCTGCGTGTCAACTCATGAGTAGCCCCTCGTGCGGCAGCGGAACCCCCACCGGTGTCGCGCCAGGGGCGCTTTGATTTGCCTGGTAGCAGTGGCGGAAGTTCCTAGTCCAGGCGTCGCGAGAAGCGCATTACGGCTGCAGTCATTGCAACAACCGTAAAACCCAGCAGCATGAATATCTCATTTCGCAATTCGAAGATGCTGGCATCTCGGAGCATGATCCCCCGACTGATCCGTATGAAATGGGTGATGGGCAACACCTCGCCCAGGTATTGGGCCAGTCGCGGCATGCCGTCAAAGGGGAATATGAACCCGGACAGCAGGATGGACGGAAGCAATACAAAGAACGTCACTTGCATGGCCTGGAACTGGGTCTTCGCGACGGTGGAGACGAACAGTCCCAGGGACAGGTTGGCGGCAATGAATACCGCCGCCCCGATGTAAAGGTGGACGATGCTTCCCTGTACAGGAACATTGAACAAATACCTGCCAACGGTGACCACCAGGGCAAGCTGCACCATCCCGATCAGTACATAGGGTAAGACCTTCCCGATCATCAATTGCCCGGTGCTGACGGGGGTGTTGATCAACAACTCAAGATTGCCGTGTTCGCGTTCACGGACGATGGCCACTGCGGTGAACATCATCATGGTGAGGGTGAGAATGACGCCGATCAATCCCGGCACGATATTCACCACCGTGCGCCGCTCCGGATTGAAGAAGGACCTTACTTCAAAGGAACGTGCCCGCTTCACAGGCTGGGGGCCGGTATCAAATCGGATCGGTACATTCACCAGTTGATTGGCTACCCCCACGATCGTGGGATCGGCCCCATCCACCAGCAGGGCGGCTGCGGTTCTGTTTCCATCAAGTGCCCTGCGATCGAAGTCCGGGGGAATGTGCACGCCCACGGAAATTTTCCCGGCCCGTAGCAAGGCTTCAAGTTCCTGGGGAGTCGTGACGGCATAAACAAAATTAAGTACCTGGGTCTGTCCCAGGTCCGCGACAAACTGGCGGGACAAGTGGGTGCCTGCCTGGTCCGCGACCCCGGCTTTCAGGTTTCGGACGTCCATGTTGATGGCGTAGCCAAACAGCAATAACTGCATCACCGGAACGCCCACGATCAGGCCCAGGGAAATCCGGTCCCGGCGCAGTTGCAGCAGTTCCTTGCGCATGATGGCGATGAGTCTTGTGGGAAACATCATTGCTGCTTACCCGGCTTGAGGGTGGTCGCCACGAACACGTCTTCCAGGGAGGCGGGAACCCGTTCGATGGATGCCTCAATCGACTTGTGTTCAAGACATTCGCGGACCAGTTGCTCTGGATGTTTGTGATCCTGGGGAATTAATACCCTGAGTCGCACTCCCAACTGGGTGACGCTGACCACCTGCTCCAGGGCGCCCAGGGCCTCGCTGGCATCCCTGGGTGAGCGGGCCAGCACCTCGATCACCCACATGCCGGTGGAGGATTGCAGATCAACGGGTGCGCCGTCGGCGACTTTCACTCCATGGTCCAGGATGGCCAGTCGATGGCAGCGCTCGGCTTCATCCATGTAATGGGTAGATACCAGGATAGTGGTGCCACTATCGGCCAGCTCAAACAGCTGGGCCCAGAAGTCCCGGCGGTTCCGTGGGTCCACGGCGCTGGTGGGTTCGTCCAGCAATAGTAGTTCCGGCTTGTGCAGGACCGCACAGGCCAGTGCCAGTCGCTGTTTCTGCCCGCCACTGAGGGTGCCCGCCAGCTGTTTGTGCTGGCTGTGGAAGTCATACTCGCTGATCAGTTCCTCGATACGGGTCTTTTTCTCGCGTCGGGGCAGGGCATAAATGTCCGCGATGAATTCCAGGTTTTCTCTTACCGTCAGGTCAGCGTACAGGGAAAACTTCTGGGTCATGTAGCCGATACGCGGTTTCAATTCATTGGTGGCCCCGGGCACGTCCAGTCCGAGTACTTCGGCGCTGCCGCTGCTGGGCTTGAGCAGACCGCAGAGCAGACGTATGGCGGTGGTCTTGCCAGAACCATTGGGGCCCAGGAATCCGTAAATCTGCCCGGTGGGTACATCCAGGTCCAGGTGATTGACTGCCACCAGTTCGCCGAACTGCTTGGTCAGGCCTCGTGCGCGGATCGCGAAATCACCCGGGGTGTTCATTAGTCGCGGCTCGCACCGGTGAGTACCTCAACTTCCACAGGCACACCATCGGGCAATCGCTGGCCATTTGTCTCCAGGTCGATCTTGGCCAGGTAGGTCAGTCTGCCCCGGTCATGCTCGGTCAGGGCAAAGTAGGGCGTAAAGGACGCTTCACTGGCAACCCAGCGTACCGTTCCGTCAATTGGCTTTTCCAGTCCATCCACGAATACCCGGGCCCGGGTTCCGGGAACCACGCCAACCCTCTCGGATTCAGGAATATATGCCCGGGCATAGGGTTGCTCGCCGGCCAGCAGGATGGCCGCGGGCTGCCCCGGAACCGGGCGTTCGCCCACTTCCAGCAACAGGCTGTCCACCACTGCATCGACGGGGGCCGAGGTGGTCAGTCTTTGCACATCGATCTGGCGTTGCTGCAGCCTGGCCTGGGCCTGGCCAACCGCGGCACGGGCCTGCTCCAGTTGTTCCACGGTGGTGCCGGTCAACAGTTCCTGGAGCTGCGCTTTGTTGTATTCCAGTCTTGTCGTGGCGTTATCCAGAGCCGCCCTGGCGGCGTCCCGGTTGCCCGCGGAATTGAGATCGTTGGCGAGCAGGGCCTGGGCTCGATCCAACTCGATCTGACGAAACGCGACCTCTCGTTGTGCACCATCCATATTTGCCTGGGCCGCCAGGATCAGCTCCTTGCGGGGACCCCGGACCAGTTCGTCAAGCCGTGCCCGGGATTGGGCAAGCACCGCTTCGGCTTCTGCCAGTACAGCCTTGGGGCGTTCGGGATCTTGCTGGATGATTATCTCGCCGGCGGCGACGTGTTGTCCTTCGACAACCGGCCGGGCGACGATAGGCTCGGCTGATTCGGTGGTGAGCTCGATGCGGTCTGATTCCAGCTGGCCGACGATCCGGGTGGTTTCCGGCGAGGGCTGGCAGGCAAACATCGGCAGGCAGATCAGAAGGGAAATTGGAGCTCTCAAGTTCATACATGTTTCCCAATGTGAATATCAGAGAACCTCAGCGGAAAGAGCCACGCCCGATCTACGCCTTTGTCGCTCCGAGTAGCCGGCCTAGTTCATTTGGTTTGCGCCGAAAGACACTTCCACCAGCTCCAGCATGCCTTCCTTGGTAGCCTCGTCGCCATCCTGCTCAAACACCTCAGGATCGTTGACCATGTCGATAAAGCCATCCCACTCGTCATTGCTGTCCAGGTGGGCAAGGGCTTCCTTGATGCTCTGGGTCTCGGTACTCAGGCAAAACAGGTCCTTCATTTCCTCAAGACGTTCCTTTTGCTCTGCCTTGGTGAAGCTGCACCACTCATCAGCGATCTCAAGCAACCGGTCAGCATCTTCGCGGGTTTGCATTTGGGGCCTGACGGCAGCCCAGTCCTGGCCGACAGTCAGGTCAGCAAATTTTTTGGCCAGGGTCGGATCGGCCTCCATCCGGGCGATGGCTTCGGCGATGTCGGTGGTCTCGGTGAGGCTGAACAGGGCAGCCCATATGCTCATCTGGTTCATGGTTTTTACTGCAAGATTAGGGAGCAACAGAATACCAGAGAATGGGTAGGTTCACGGTGGAAAACGTAGCTCACCCTGGCGGTCTGGGTGGCAGGGCATCTGTGTATGGGCAGAAGCGAATCTGTGTGGGTAAGGCCCGCAGGCCCCCATCCCGGAAAACGGGCCGTTGGAGGTGGCGCATCCCCCGGGCTGGGGCCTCGCAAAATCCCTATTCGGTTTTGTCGTCTACACCGGTGCTGGCGGAATTTCTTTGTACGCTGGCAATGCCGTTATTCATGGCGCTTTCACTTTCGTACATCTCGCTGGTGCCGATCACCTGGTGATTAGCCGACTTCAAGGAAAAGTGGTGCTTGCCGTTCTTGGCGACCTTTTTCTCGAAGCGGGCCGCATCGGCGCCATTTTTTTGTACCGATGCGATGCCGTTCAGGCACGAGGCCTTGGTTTTGTAGCCCTCGCTGACCAGGATGGCCTCGCCATTGCCTGCCTTGAGCCGGAAGCGAAACTCGCCGGCCTTGTCTTTGTAAACTTCGAATTTACCCGCCATAGTCTATTCCTCCATTAACTGTTCGCCTCTTGGCTCATTAACCATAAACCCGTGGGGTGGGAAAGGCCAATGTACCTGGCAGGAGCGCGAGGATACACAGGCCCTGGTTGCGGAGTCTTGCCAGGCCGACCTGGCGACAGATATTGGCCCTAAAGCGGCTCTTCCGGGGCAGGGATGGTGGTGCGTTCCAGGAATTCGGCTTGTTTTCGCGTTACCGCCTTGGCATTGCGGGCCTGTAATGATGCGAATTCGGGTTGCTGCTCCAGGCGTTTGAATAACGGCCAGCTCAACAAGGTTGCATCGGACTCCCCGTCGCTTAACCACTTTTCTGTGCGTTGGGTCGCCAGGGGCAGGTCACCTTCCAGGATGGTGAACGCGATCAATCCAATTGACTCGCAGGGGCAGAGGTAGTTCGCTTCCAGTCGCTGGGTGTAGCGTTTGCGACAGGCGTTCATCACGCTGTCGTAGTCATCCTGGTTACCCGCCCGTTGCAGGTAATAGGCAGCAAAGGGTGAGCAGTTGTCCCGCCAGGGAATATTTTCCGCATCGAGCCGGGCAACGGTCCTGCTCATTAATTCACCGATTCGGGACCGGGACTGGGTGCCGCCGGTTTCATCGTAAAAGGCCATACCGTTAAACAGCCAGGTCCAGTCGGGTTTTTCCTCCGACAGGTGGGTGTCCAGCAGGGCCTTTGCTTCCTGGTAACGCCCCTGGGACATGTAAACGCTAAAGCTGGCGTCGTCGTTCTCACGGGCCAGGGCCCTGTCCGGCAGACCCAGTTCTATCAAGTCAAAGGCATACCGGTCCTTGAAGGTTTCGTAGTCCGGATGGGCCGCCATGGCTTTTTCAGCCAACAGGGCGGTCTCGGCGTCGCGCCCCACAGAACTCAGGTTACTCAGGGCGGCACGGTAGGCCAGCACATGGTCCGGATGCAGGTCGAACATCCGCTGGATCACCCGCTCCGCATCCTCGGGGCGCCAGAAACTGCGGTATTCATAGGCCAGGTCCGCGCTGATCTCCAGGGACATGGGATCCAGGGAATAAGCCTTCTCCTTGTCCGCCAGCATGTCCAGGAATCGACCCTGTTCAAAGGCCGATTCCGCCCGCCAGTTATAGGCCAGGGCGAAATTCGGGTTCAGGGCAATGGCCTGGTCAAAGGCCTCGGCGGCCTCGGCGTAGCGGAATCTTTGCAAATCATGCAAGCCCTTGAGGGCAATGGCCTCGGGCAACTCGGGCGCGAGTTCCAGGGCCTTGGCCAGGTGGGGCGTGATGCTCGCGTCCACCTCCTTGCGCTCCATGTCCTTGCCGCCAAAACGATCTTGTTCGAGTAGCAACCAGGCGTGGGCCAACTGGACGTGGGCCGGAGCGAACTCGGGATCAATTTCCAGGGCTTTTTCAAACTGGCCACGGGCCGCGGTGATATCTTCCTGGGTACGCAGGGCCATGCGCTCCTTGCCAATCAGGTAGGCGCTGTAGGCCTCCACGTTGGCGGCCCGTTCGGAAACCATTTTCTGCTCCTCGTCACCCAGCAGGTGTACCCGTAGCGAGGAGATGATTGAGGCGGCGATTTCATCCTGAATTTTAAATATGTCGGTGTAGTTGCGATCGTAGGTTTCAGACCACAAGTGGTAACCGCTATTGACGTCAATCAACTGGGCGGTGATACGGATGGTGGGGCCGGCCTTGCGTATGGACCCTTCCAGCACGGTGGCCACATCCAGCTTGCGTCCAATTTCCCGGATGTCGGTGTTACTGTCAGCCAGCGCGAATGAGGATGTCCTGGCGGCCACTCTCAGCGCGTTGGTCTTGGCCAGCAGGTTCAGGATTTCCTCGGCGATGCCCTTGGAGAAATATTCCTGGTCCTTGTCCTCGGAGTAATCCTCGAACGGTAAGACGGCGATTGAAGAGGGACCCGTCTGCGCCAGCTCCGGAACCGGGGTGGTATTGGTGGGCAGCAGGAACTGACGCACGCCCAGGGTGATCACAGCCAGGGCGAGTACGCCCATGATTACCCGGTCCAGCTTGCGACCGGTGTGAGGCGCGATGGACTGGGTCCGATCCACCTGTGCTTCGGGTTTCAAGCCTTCCGGGGTCATCTCGTAAACCCAGGCAAACACGAGGGCACCCGGGAAACCGATGGCGGCAATCAGGGCGCTGATCTGGAGTATCCAGTGGGGCGCCGAGATAATCTCCAGGGCGAAGTCGATGACTTGCAGACTGACCCATGCCACCAGGGCGTAGGTAATCCCAACGCGAACCACGTTGCGGCGTCTTAGTTCGTTCCAGAATGATCCCATTAGACGCGTTCTAGTTATTGAAGTGGCCCATTTGTAACAGAATTACGGCCCGATACAAACTATTTGGTGGTCCCGGGCCTCTCCCGTGACCCTAATCCGCAACCCTGCCCGGGTGCTTGCCCAGCGTTTGGAACGGGTCTTGTAAAGTGCCTGGATCGTGGCCATGATATTGCACCGCGCAAGGAGAGCCGACGTGCCACATACCCTTAAATTTCCGCCTGAACAATTTGGCACTCTCCTGGGTCATGCCCCGGGGGGGGTGGCTCTCTATTCTTCTCATTACCCCAGCGCGGACCAGGCCGAATACCCGGACAGGGAATCCTACCGCAGTCACCTGGATGGCGTGTACATGGGCTACAAGTGGCAGTGCGTAGAGTTTGCCAGGCGCTGGTTGTTCGTTAACCACGGTTTTGTGTTTGACGACGTGGCCATGGCCTATGACATCTTTTGCCTGCACTGTGTTATCCGGGTGGCAGATAATGAGTTGCTGCCCCTGCATTCGTTTCGGAACGGTTGTCAGCGGCCTCCCGAGCCCGGGTGCATGCTGATCTGGGAAGAAGGCGGTGAGTTTGATGTGACCGGTCACGTGGCCATTGTTACGGAGGTTCTCGAGGACCGGGTTCGCTTCGCCGAGCAGAATAACGAGCATTGCAAATTGCCCGATGGCCGGGACTGGTCCAGGGAACTGCCTATAACTCGTACAGAAGACGGTGGTTACACTATTAATGCCGCCTATGCGGACTCCCATGTCCTGGGCTGGGTCATCCAGACTGCCGACGCCACCCATGCCGAACTTCCCAAGCCCCGTCAACCGGAGCTGTATAACCTGAACAGTCGCCTGGCGCCGCAACAGGGCCAGCATGAGAAGCCGTGGCTGGATACCTCGGACAAGGCCGAGGCGGCCTTCGTCAAGGCCATGGGCGGGCACAGCCTGTCCGAGTCGGACCAGGTGAGCGAGCACTACCGCTACTTCCGCATGTCGGAAACCGCCGAGCAGGAACTGAAGCGGGCCACCAACGAGTTGCACCTGATGTTCATGCACGCCACCCAGGCGGTGCTGCAGCACGACGAACTGCTTGAGCGCTTTAATATTCCCAGGGCCCTGTGGCCGAGGCTAAGAAAGTCCTGGGAGAATCGCCGGGGCCAGATGATCACCGGTCGCTTTGATTTTTGTGTTTCCGAGCGTGGCGTGAAGGTCTACGAGTACAACGCAGACTCGGCCTCCTGTCATATGGAAGCTGGACGAGTGCAGGGCAAGTGGGCCCAGCACTTCGGTGTCACCGAGGGTGAGGACTCAGGCGCCGGGATCGCCGGTGCCCTGGTGAGCGCCTGGCGCGAGGCGGGTGTGCAGGGCGTGCTGCACATCATGCAGGATAATGACCAGGAAGAGGCCTACCACGCACAGTTCATGCGCGCTGCGGCGGAGTCTGCGGGAATTTCCTGCAAGGTGCTAAAGGGATTAACGGGACTGGGCTGGAACCAAGCGGGCGAGATCATCGACCCTGATGGCACACCCATACGCTTCGTGTGGAAGACCTGGGCCTGGGAAACCGCACTGGACCAGATACGTGCAGAGTGTGAGGACGACGACAGTCACCCGGTACTGCGCTCGGCAGATGATGCTCATCCCTCGCCACGACTGGTGGATGTTCTGCTTCGGCCCGATATTGTCGTGTTCGAACCCTTCTGGACCCTGATACCCAGCAACAAGGCCATCCTGCCGGTGCTGTGGCAAATTTTCCCTGATCACCCCTATTTGCTGAATTCCCGGTTCGAACTTACCGAGGACTTCAATCAGCGCGGCTATGTCAGCAAGCCCATCGCGGGCCGCTGTGGTTTGAACATCAGCATGTTCGACAAGCATGACAACTTGCTCAAGGAAACCTCGGGCAAGTTCGAACAGCAGGACCAGGTCTACCAGGAACTGTGGAAGCTGCCCGACATCGATGGTTATCGAACTCAGCTGTGCACATTCTCAGCCCAGGGTAAATATGCGGGCAGTTGTGTGCGAGTGGATCAGTCCCTGGTGATCACCTCTCACAGTGACCTGTTGCCCCTGCGGATAGTGGAAGACGAGAACTTATAGTGCTACCGGATAGTTCTGGCGGGTGCTTGCTGCGCTCGGGGGCAGGGGTGACCGGTTCGGTTGGTCCCACCTCGGCCGAGGCGCGGGAACTCTGTGCGGTATTTGGTGGTCGAATATTCCAGTAACTCAAAGATTAAGCGGTTCTCGCCGGCCGATTCATCAAAAGGCAATGCCAGTTGGCGTATGATGAACCTCTGGAATGGGGAGGTCAGCGGATTTGGTCCTGGCTTGAAAATAACGGGTCTCGCCCCAATATCAGTTCGAACTCCCAAACTCATCAAACAAGACAAAAGGTAACTACATGTCACCAAGCAATGGAAGTAACGGTCCGGGTAATCCCTGGGCGCGCGGACCCCAATCGCCGCCGGATATTGAGGAACTGATACGTAAAGGGCAGCTTCGTTTGAAGCAAATCCTTCCGGGTGGCTCAGGTGGCGCGTTTGGTATTGCGGCACTATTGCTCGCCGTGCTGGGCGTTTGGACTGCCCTGTACACCGTCCCCAGTGATTCTGTTGCGGTGGTGCAGCGTTTTGGCAAATACCTGAAAGACGTTCCCCCTGGACTGAATTGGAAACTTCCAATGGGTATCGACAAGGCCACCATTGTCCCGGTCAAGCGCCAGTTGAAGCAGGAATTTGGCTTCGGCACGCCGGGTGCCACGGATAGGTTTCAGAGTCCCTTTCCCCAGGACGCTCAACGCGAAACCCAGATGGTCACCGGTGATTTGAATGCTGCCCTGGTGGAGTGGGTGATCCAATATCGTATCGCCGATCCGGCTAAATACCTGTTCGAAGTCCGGGAGCCACGGGAAACCCTGCGCTACGTCTCCGAGTCGGTGATGAGAGAAGTGGTCGGAGATCGCACCGTGGACGAGGTCATCACCATTGGCCGCCAGGAAATCGAGAACGAGGCCCTGGTGAAGATGCAGGAACTTGCGACCAAGTACGAGATGGGCATCAGCATCGACCAGGTGCAGTTGAAGAATATCAACCCGCCCAAGCCGGTGCAGGAGTCCTTCAACGAAGTTAACCAGGCCCAGCAGGAAAAAGAGAAACTCATCAACGAGGCGCGCCGGGATTACAACAAGGTGATTCCGTTGGCAGAAGGCGAGAAGGATCAGCGAATTCGCGAGGCCGATGGCTATCGTCTGAAGCGGATCAACGAGGCCGAAGGCGACGCGGCGAGATTTACCTCTCTACTGACCGAATATAAGAAAGCGCCAGAGGTGACCCGTCGACGTATCTATATCGAGACCCTGCAGGAAGTGCTGCCGGGAATTGACTCGAAAATTATTGTTGATCAAACAACCCACGGTATTTTGCCGCTGCTGAATCTGGATGCCCAGAACGGAGAAAAGAAATGAACCGTTCAACACAACTGCCGCTGATAGCGGTCCTGGCCGTTCTCGGCTTTGTACTGGCCAACTCGGTCTACACGGTAAGCGAAGTCCAGCAGGTCATCATCACCCAGTTTGGCAAGCCAGTGGGCGAGCCGGTGGTTGAGGCAGGCCTGAAGATGAAAGTGCCTTTTATCCAGGAAGTGAATCCGATTGATAATCGGGTGCTGCCCTGGGATGGCAGTCCCTCGGATATGCCCACCAAGGACAAGCTGTATATCGCGGTAGATCTTTTCGCCCGTTGGAGAATTGTCGATCCACTGCAGTATTTCCTGCGCCTGCGTGATGAGCGTAGTGCCCAGTCCAGGCTGGACGATATCCTGGGCAGTGAGACCCGCAATGCGGTCGCCAAGCATGAGCTGATTGAGATCATCCGCACGACCAAGGATCGGGTGCCTCTTCGGGATACGCTGCTCACTGATGCAGAGCGTCAATTGAATATGGGTACCCTGGTGCCTATCCAGAAGGGACGTAAATCGGTAGAGCAGGAGATCTTTGAGGCAGCGGCAGAAAAGGTGCAGGTGTTTGGTATCGAGTTGCTGGATATTCGCTTCAAGCGGATTAACTACAACGCCAGCGTTCGACCGAAAATCTATGATCGGATGATTTCCGAGCGGCGCCAGATTGCCGAGAGATTCCTCTCCGAGGGTAATGGCGAGGCAGCGCGAATTCGTGGTAACCGGGTGCGTGATCTGAACAAGATCCAGTCCGAGGCCTACCGACAGGTTGAGGAGATTCGAGGCGTGGCTGATGCCAAGGCCACCGAGATATACGCCAAGGCGTATAACCAGAGCGCTGAATCCCGGGACTTCTACGAGTTCACCCGTACCATGCAGGCGTATAAGGACATCATCGCGACCAACAGTACCCTGGTGTTGTCCACCGACAGTGAGATGTTCAAATACCTGAAGGGCATGTCGCCGAAGGATGCCAAGTAGAGGCGAACCCGGCAGTCAAAAACCGGTTTCACCGTTCTTGAGCAAGACAGAAGATGAAGGGGTCGAACTGACATTCCAAGGGATGCGGTTCGGCCCTTTTCTTTTTTCGCCATCGTGTTTACCCGGGCGGACAAAATCCGTTGCGAAGAATCAGCTTGGAACGAGTCAAAAAAATGACCTTGTCAGGAATTTAATCTGATATGCTTCAAGCACCTAGGGAATTCCGGGTGACCGATGAGCGAAGAATTACAAGAATGTATACGCTCGAGCAAATTCTGTTTTAACGCTGCCCTGGAAGGGCGATGCGAAACAGGACCGGGCTGCCTTTTGTCTAAATTTGCCTCATGGTCGCTCCTATGAGCAGCCTGTTCGAGGAACTCAAGCGCCGCAACGTCTTCCGGGTAGGCTTCGCCTATGTGGTCACCGCCTGGCTGATTGCCCAGGCTGCGGACCTGGCGCTGGATGCCTTCGCTGCCCCGGATTGGGTGATGAAGGCCACCTTGTTGATGTTGCTACTGGGCTTTCCCATTGCGTTGATTTTCGCTTGGGCCTTCGAGAAGACTCCCGAAGGTCTGAAGCTCGAGAAGAACGTGGACCGCAGCCAGTCCATCACCTCGGTGACCGGCAAGAAAATGGATCGAGGCATCATCGTAGCCCTGGTCATCGCGGTGGTGTATTTCGCGGCGGACAAGTTTTACCTGCAGACGCCTGGGTCAGGCGAGCCCGCTGCCGGGGTTGCCTCGCAGACCGCTGCTGTGGGAACCGGATCAAGCCAGCAGGCCGAGAGGACCAAGTCGGTAGCCGTGCTGCCTTTCGCCAATATGAGTTCTGATCCTGAGCAGGAATATTTCTCCGACGGCCTGGCAGACACCGTGTTGGATGGCCTGGCCCAGGTGCGTGATCTGAAAGTGGCCGCCCGCACCTCGTCCTTCGCCTTCCGGGGCAAACACCAGGATATCCGCGAGATCGGCCGGTTACTGGGTGTCTCCACGGTGCTGGAAGGCAGCGTGCAAAAGGCTGGCAATCGGCTGCGGGTAATTACCCAGTTGATCGACGTGAACGACGGCACCCACTTGTGGTCCCAGACCTTTGATCGCACTGACGAGGACATTTTCGCCATCCAGGACGAGATTTCAGCGGCGGTGGTAAAGGCCCTGAAAGTGAGCCTGGGAGAGGAGGACACCCAGCGCCTGGCACAACGTCCAACCAACGACATCCAGGCCTTTGATCTGTATCTGCTTGGGCGTTACGAATTTGTAAAACGGACTCCCGAGGCGCTTCGGAAAGCCATCAGCCATTTCGAGCAGGCGGTGGCCAATGACCCGGACTATGCCCTGGCCTACACGGGTCTTGCTGACAGCTGGATGTTCCTTAGTTCCCAGAATTATGGGGACCTGGTTCCGATAGAGGCAGCCGCACACGCCAAGCCTTACCTGGACAAGGCCCTCGCGCTGGCACCTGACTCATCGGAGGTCTATGCAACCCTGGGTTATTACCTTGACGAGCTTAGGCAGCCGGGGGATTTTCCGGGGATGACCAGCACGATGGCGCTGGAGAAGGCGGTGGAACTGAATCCGGTCAACGTCCTGGCTCTCAATTGGCTGGCAATCCGTTACCAGGGTGAAGGCCAACACAATAAATCCATGCAAATGTTGCAAAGGGCGTACGAACTGGATCCGCTCAACGCCACTCTGGGGCAAAACATGTCCTGGTGGGCTTTTGCTCGCGGTGCGGTTAATGACGCCAAGCGTTACATGGAACAGGTTTTAGAACGCGATCCTTTGAACGCCAACGTGTGGCAGGCAAAGAGTATTTGGTTTTATTACGGGATCTTCGATCTCGATATTTCTCTGGAAGCGGCTTTACGGGCCCAGGAACTAGAGCCAGAGTCTACGGAGTTTTCTCTGAGCGTGGCCTTCAGTTGCTTGAGCCTTGGAGAATATCGTTGCGCCAGGCTCTGGGTGGAACGGACCCGGCGCGTATCACCGGATGATAACCGGGTAGTCGCCGCAATGGACTTGTTGGCGCGGGCGGAAGGTGACCTGGATAGCGCCGCGAATCTGCAGCAAGCGAATTTGGAAAAGAACCTGGCGGAAAATGACGACTGGAACGCTCTGGATATACGTTTCATCGCATTGAGTCTGGCTGAAATACGGCTGCAACAAGGCCGCTATGCCGACGCTGCAGCGCTGTATGAGAAAGTATTTCCGACCCTCCAGGAGAAGTTGGGCAGGAATGATACCGCTAACATATCGCGATTCCTGGATATGGCCTGGGCTTATCGAAACCTTGAGCAGACCCAGCAGGAACAGGCGACCCTGGCGGAGGCCCGTCGACGCCTGCAGGCTGCACGGGATGGAGGGTTGTCTGGCTGGCTAATTGATATTGGCGATGCGTTGTTGAATGCCCAATCCGGAGATAGGGAAAAAGCCGAAGCGTATTTCCAGAAAGCGGTTGATCGGGGTTTCGCCCTCGATCCCATAAATAGTTATTCTGTAGAACGCTTGGGTGAGCTTCTGGAATACTCGGATGCCTACCGGGCTACGAGGGCCCAATCCGAGGTCAGGCTGGCGTCTCTGAGAGAAGCCGCATCGGCCAACATCCAGTTGGCGATTGAAAGGGCGCAATTGTGAAGGATCAGATAATCCAGCTATGAGTGAACCATCACAGAACTTTTTTCAGGAATTAAAACGTCGCAACGTGTTCCGGGTGGGCGCGGCCTACGTGGTTACCGCCTGGTTGGTCGTGCAGGTGGCAGACGTGGCCCTGGAGGCATTTGGCTCGCCGGAATGGGTCATGAAGACCCTGTTGCTGTTGTTGGTTATCGGATTCCCCATCGCGCTTATTTTTGCCTGGGCCTTTGAGAAAACCCCCGAGGGTTTGAAGCTAGAGAAGAACGTGGACCGCAGCCAGTCCATCACCCCGGTGACGGGCAAGAAAATGGATCGGGGTATCATCATTGCCCTGGCCATCGCAGTGGTGTTCCTGCTGGTGGACAAATTTGTGCTACAGGATGCTCCCGGCGTCAGCGAGCAACAGCCCACGGGGCAGACTTCCGTGGAGCCGCAAGAGGCCGCTGAAGCCTCTCGCGATCTGTCCATTGCAGTGTTGCCATTCGTGGATATGAGCGAAGCAGGGGACAGTGCCTATTTTGCAGATGGCTTGTCCGAAGAATTGCTGAACCTGCTGGCCAAGATTAAGGAACTGCAGGTAGCCGGACGTACATCCTCCTTCGCCTTCAAAGGGCAGAACCAGGACTTGCGGATCATCGGCGAGCAACTCAGTGTGGAAAATATCCTGGAAGGCAGTGTGCGTCGGGTCGGTGACAAGGTCCGGGTCACCGCCCAGTTGATCAGTGTAAATGATGGATATCACATCTGGTCTGAAACCTATGATCGTGAGCTGACCGATATCTTCGCAATCCAGGACGACATTGCCTCCCATGTGGTAGCGGCGCTGAAAATTGAGTTGCTGGGCGCCCAGAGCGCTCCGCTGAGCCAGTTCGAGACCTCCAGTGCCGAGGCCTACAATTTCTACCTGCTCGGCAAGGGCAGGCTCAGGGAGATGTCATTTTCTTCCTTGAGAAAGGCGTTGGAGAATTTCAAGCAGGCGGTGGCCCTGGATGCGGGCTACGCACCAGCTCATGCTGGACTGGCCGATGCTGCATTCCGGTTGTACGAAACCGGAGCTATTTCACAGCAGGAATTTCTCTCGTTGGCACCCGGCGCGCTGGAAACGGCGTTGCGCCTGGATCCCAACAACGTGGAAGCCATGGCGATCCTGGGTTCTGTGCGCGTCGCGGAAAATCGATTTGAAGAGGCTGCGCAGGCCTACAAGCGGTCCCTGGCACTGAGTCCTAATAATGTGACGGCCCTGGCCGCCTATGGAGATGCGTTGCTGGATGCGGGTGATGTCGAGCAGGCGCTGGAAGTATTTCAGCGTGCGGCGAGGCTTAATCCCCTTTCTGTGAACGACCAGTGGAACGTGGCGGATGCCCTGGAGAAAATGGGACGCTGCGATGAGGCGCTGGAGGTCTTTGCTCGAGTCCGGGTACTGGATGAATCCGATGCATCAAGCTGGTATGGCTCGGCACGCTGCATGATCTGGCGGGGCAGGCTGGACATGGCTGTGTCACTGCAGCAAGAGGCAACCAGACTGGACCCGGAGGATTTCGAGACCATGGGTGGTCTAGCCTTGGAGTACAGACAGCTTGAAGCCTTTGATGAAGCGCGGGAATGGGCTGCCAAGTCTATTGAACAAGGCCCCGGGCAACCCAGCCCACTATACGTTAATGCCGCGCTGGCGGCGGGTGAGGGTGACTCTGACAGAGCACAGAAAATTGCCGGGGATGCCCTGGCCGACAGGCTTACAGACAGACACGGCTCCGCCGGGGGTTTCCTCGATATTGGTCTTGGCCAGGCCAAGACAGGCGGGGATTACAGTCAACTGCTGGAGTATGAGCAGTATTACTCCCCATTATTGTTCGAGAATCCGCCGCGTTTCACGGCATGGTGGCAGGTGAATGCTGCGGCACGAATCGCCTACATTTATCGACAGCTTGAGCGGACCCAGGAATACGAGCGACTAGTCCGGGCCACCGATGATTACCTGGCCAGGTTGCCAACCGGTATGAAGCGGGGGTACCTGCTGGTGCCGGTGGCCAGGTTACATGTCCTGGAAGGTCGGCCTGAGGCGGCCATAGAGGCAATTCAGAACGCGCCAGGTGGCTTTATCTGGGACTGGTTCCTCCTGGCTGATGATCCGGTGCTGGCGCCCATCGTCGAGGATCCAAGAGTCAAGAAAGCCCTTGCTGAAATAGAACGAAAAATGGAGGAACAGCTTTCAGGCCTAAGAGAAAAACAAAACCCTGAACAAGCTGCCCCCAGGGAACAATAAAAAATGGGGCCGGACACAATTTCCGTTAATTGTATCCGGCCCCTTTAACTAGGCGGCCTTCGCATCCTGGTCAGAGCCTTGCTTGAGCAGGTATTCAAACGCTGCCAGGGAGGCCTTGGAGCCTTCGCCCATGGCGATCACGATCTGCTTGTAGGGCACGGTGGTGACGTCCCCGCAGGCAAAGATACCCGGTTCGCTGGTATGGCCGCGCTCGTTGATGATCACCTCGCCGTAAGGCGTCAGGTCCACAACGCCCTTCAGGAAACCGCTGTTGGGCAACAAGCCGATTTGTACGAACACCCCTGACAAATTCTTTGTCATGATTTCCTGGGAGTCCCGGTTCTGGTATTCGATGGCGGTGACCTTGGCGTTCTCAGCCAGGATTTGCTTGGTGGCCACGTTCTTCAGGATGGTAATGTTGTCGCGTTTTTCAGCCTGGTTCACCAAAACCTTGTCGGCTTTGAGTTCGGGCAGGAATTCAAACACGGTCACCGATTTCACGATGCCGGCCAGGTCCAGGGCCGCCTCGATCCCGGAGTTGCCGCCGCCGATCACCGCCACGTCCTTGCCCTTGAAGAAGGGGCCGTCGCAGTGTGGGCAGTAGGCCACGCCGTTACCAATGTTTTCCTTTTCACCGGGTCCGCCCAGTACGCACCACTTGGCTCCGGTGGCGATTACCAGGGTGCGAGTCTGGATGCGCTCGCCGGAGGATAACTGCACGGTCTTGATATCGCCTTTTTCGATGCTCTCGACTCGCAGGTGTTCCTTGATGGTGACCTCGTACTCATTCAGGTGGGCCTGTAGCGCTCCGGTGAGTTCAGGGCCGGTAGTCTTGGGCACCGATATCAGGTTCTCAATACCCATGGTGTCTTTGACCTGGCCGCCCATGCGGTCTGCCACCAGGGTGACTTTGAGTCCCTTGCGGGCTGCGTAAATCGCTGCCGAGACACCTGCCGGTCCGCCACCAATGATGGTGACATCCTGCAAGGGCAGGGCAGGAGCCTGGCTGTCCTTCACCTCAACCGGGTGCAGGGCAATTAGTTTGTTCAATAACTGGGCAGTATCAATCTTTCCGTTGGCGAATGGCTCGCCATTAAGATAAACACTTGGCACGCCCTGTATGTTCCGTTGCTCGATAAGCTCGGGGTACAGGCCACCGTCGATCATCTCGCTGGAGATATTCGGGTTCAGTGTGGCGAATTGATTCAGCGCCTGGACTACGTCCGGGCAGTTGTGACAGCTCAGGCTGACAAAGACTTCGAACTTCAGCTCAGCCTTGAGGTTGGCGATCATGCTGATGATGCCGCCATCCAGTTTCAGCGGGGTGCCGGAGGAGTGCAGCACCGCCAGGACAAGCGAGCTGAATTCATGACCGCCGGGAATTCCGGAGAACACTATACCGTTGGGCTCACCATCCACCTCGAGCATGAAGCTCAAGGGGCTGCGTAGGCGGATTGGGGTATCTCGTTCTTCGAACGACAGTTGTTCAGAAGCGCTGGCGAATTGCGTCAGGAAATTGACGAGTTCTTCCCGCTTGGGATGCTCGCCTGTTTGAAGAACCAGCTTCACCGTGTTCTTCATACCGGCGGTATAGCCCTTGAGGGCGTTTAATAAATCGGGTGTGAGCATGGTTCTGTCCTTTTATTTTAGGTGGTGGAGGTAGCCACATTCCGTCGCAGCCACCCCCACCGTTTACACTTAAAGACTAGATCTTGCCGACCAGGTCCAGGCTGGGGGTCAGGGTTGCCTGGCCTTGTTCCCAGGCAGCCGGGCAGACTTCGCCGTCGTTGTCGGCCACGTACTGTGCAGCCTTGACCTTGCGAAGCATGTCCTTGGCGGAGCGGCCAATACCCAGGTCATGAATCTCAGAGACCTTGATGATGCCTTCCGGGTTCACCAGGAAAGTGCCACGCAGTGCCAGTCCGTCTTCCTCGATCATCACGTCGAAGCCGCGGGTGATGCGGCCGGTGGGATCGCCAATCATCGGGTAACGGATCTTGCCGATAGCGGGGCTTGAGTCGTGCCATGCCTTGTGGGTGAAGTGGGTATCGGTGGACACCGAGTACACTTCGACGCCCAGCTTCTGCAACTCTTCGTAGTGGTTGGCCATATCTTCGAGTTCGGTGGGGCACACAAAGGTGAAATCCGCCGGGTAGAACATGAAGATGGCCCACTTGCCCTTCACATCGTCGGAGGTGATGGTCTTGAACTCGCCGTCATGGAAGGCTTCAGCCTTGAATTCGGGGATGGACTGGTTGATATGAGACATGATGTAGTTCCTTTGGTTAAGTATTCGTGATTCGGTTGCCGGGTCACTGCCTTGGCGATGGGGAGGAGCTTAGGGGGGTTGCATGATTTAATAAATCGAATAAAATAGATTTTATCGTTCGCTTTAATGGATTAAGCCTCATGGTTTCCCTGAAACAACTGAATTACGCCCTCGCCGTGGAGAAAACCCTGCATTTTCGCAAGGCCGCGGACTTGTGCTCGGTTTCCCAGTCGGCCCTGAGCACCGCCATTACCGAACTGGAAAAGCAGCTTGGGGTGCAGATCTTCGAGCGCGACAACAAGAAAGTGCTGGTAACCCCGCTGGGTGCGCAGTTGCTGGCCACCGCCCGGGGCATCAAGGTCCAGGTCGATGACCTATACCAGCTGGCCCAGGCCCAGAAGATCCCCCTGGGCTATCCCATGACCGTGGGGGTGATTCCCACCATTGGTCCCTACCTGCTGCACACGGTATTACCCGCCGTAAGGGACCAATACCCGAATTTCCAGCTGCGTATCATCGAGGACCAGTCCCACGTGTTGGTGGACATGGTCAGGAACGGCGAGATCGACACCGCCATCCTGGCGCTGCCCTATGGCATCGAAGGTCTGTTGTCCTTCGAGTTCTGGCAAGAGGATTTCTACTGGGTGACCCATCGCCGTGGCAGCTACGAGGCCCAGACAGAAATCACCAGTGAAGAATTGAGGGAGACCCGCTTGATGTTGCTCAAGGACGGTCACTGCCTGAAGGATCATGCCCTGGCGGCCTGCAAACTGGGTACCAGTGATACCGATACCTCCTTTGCCTCCACCAGCCTGAGCACCCTGGTGCAGATGGTGGCCGGCCACATGGGCACCACCCTGGTGCCCGAAATGGCCCTGGATCAGCTGGTATCAGGCAGTGCCGAGTTGAAGGCGGTTCACCTTGATGAGCCCGGCCCCCATCGCCGGATCGCCTTTATCACCCGTCCCAACTATGCCGGAGTGAGCAGTATCGAGATGCTCATGAAGCTTTTCCGGAAGCAGTTGAAAGGGGGAGGATAGGCCGCCGGGAAAGCGATGTACCCAGGATTTTCGAGGAACTGTTGGGATAAAAACACCTGCCTACGGGAATAATCGAAAAATAATTGTAATAAGTCCGACCTGAGTCCGACCAACTCCATGTAGACGCACTGATCCTGAGACAGGGCGGCATTTTTTAAGCGGCAATCGGCCGTATCTATATGGAGATTACAAAACATGGCGCATAAATTTTTGATGAAACCCCTGGCTATCGCATTGGGTGCTGCATTTGCAACGGGTCTGCCTGCCACCAGCGAGGCGGGCATTGCAGATAATCTGTTCGCCATGACTTCGCTGTCCAGCGGATACATGGTCGCCTCAGCGGACGGCAAGCCCGCTGCGAGTGAGAAGGCAGAGGTAGAGGGAAAACGCGGTGGTGAAAAAGAAGCCGCTCCTGAAGGCAAGTGCGGCGAAGGTAAGTGCGGCGGAGAAAAGAAAACCGCCCCCGAAGGTACATGCGGTGGTGAAAAGGCTGAGGCAGAAGGAAAATGCGGCGGCGAAATGAAAGCATCTCCTGAAGGCAAGTGCGGCGAGGGCAAGTGTGGTGGTGAAAAAGAAGCCGCTCCTGAAGGCAAGTGCGGTGAAGGTAAATGTGGCGGCGAAAAGAAGCCTGATCCCGAAGGTTGAAAGTCCAAGCCGGGCAGCGGCCCGGCAGTCAGCCAGTTCTGAGCTTGGTCCCCTGAGCGAACTGGTTGAGAAAGGCGGCGGTCCATGTGTTGTTCTAACGCATGGGCCGTTTTTTATTTGAAGCGGGGTAACTGGACCTGGCGGTAAACAGCGACACATGGCAAAAGCCGTATAGCTTCAACCCGGGATCCGGAATGAGGTTCAATCAGGGGTGTTAGTTATCGTCCAGCGGGGAGTTTCTTTCTTCGGCCAATCGACTCCCAATGCGGGTGATGGCATCGGCCGACAGAGAAGGCTGCCCGGCGGGGAAGGCCGGTTCGCTTGATTCTCCCAACTGGCGGGCGGTGGCGCTGAGCAATGCCATCTGCCTGGCCATTTGCTGGCAGCCCTTGCACATGGAAAGGTGAATTTTCAGCATGACGCGCCGGCCCAGGGGGAAGGATTTCCCGTCCTGCATTTCTGACACGATGTAGCAGACCTCTTTACAGGAAAGCATTACAGATGTTCCTCCCGGTTATGGCCTACCCAGCGAATCTCGAGACAGCGCCTCAAGCCCATTCGTGCGCGATATAGCATCACGCTACAGTTAGTCGCCGTGATGTCCAATTCCTTACAGATTTCGTCGATCGACAGCCCGGCCAGTTCTTTCTTCCCGAATATATCCGCCTGGGCAGGTTTTAGCCGTCCCAGGCAGTGCTCAAAGGCTTCAATGAATTGTTGCTTATCCAGGGCTTTTTCGGGAATCCCCCAATCCTGTGGAGGATTGACCCAGTGACCCCGGGCATCGAACAATTCGTCGACGCCGCTTGCGGCGGCAAGGTCAGCCAGGGATGAAATATCGTCAACGGTGGATTCGCGTACCTGCTTGCGAATGAGGTCAATGATCTTGTGCTTGAGGATGCCGACGAGCCAGGTTTGCTCCGAGGCTCGCCCGGAATAGTTGTCCCGGCTCTGCAAGGCGGCCAACAGGGTCTCCTGGACTAGGTCTTCAGCCTGGGCGGTGTCCCGCATTTTCCCTAATGCGTAGCGATATAAAACATCCCCGTAATCCTGCAGCCAGCGGGCAGGGTCCAGTTTGTGGGAAATCGTGTCGGGGTTGTCTGGGCGCATGATATGACTATCCTAACCCAGCAGGCTATGACAGTTCCTCAATCGTGGCTGTGATAGGGTTTTGGTTCACCAGAAGGAAATCAGGCGGGCATTGCCTGGAATGGGGCAGAGGAGG
>Ga0102811_1000386_pt1 | contig 22204 bp, 20 predicted proteins | sample ColrivemetaGS705_FD_84507 | JGI IMG/M metagenome (GOLD analysis project Ga0102811, IMG submission 84507) | Estuarine microbial communities from the Columbia River estuary - Flood tide ETM metaG S.705 | ecosystem: Environmental > Aquatic > Marine > Intertidal zone > Estuary | place: USA: Columbia... | reverse complement strand
AATAATTCCCTGAATCATGTCCATCTAACAAACCTACAATATTTAAGAGTGTTGATTTCCCTGAACCTGAAGAGCCCATAATGGCTACAAATTCACCTTCTTTAATGTGTAAATCTAGACCTTTTAATACATGAAGTGAATCCTTTCCTATTGGATATGATTTATGAAGTTTTTCAATCTTAATCATTTGGTTGTTGTTTTATAACGAAATTAAAAATTGATATTGAGAGTTATTACTAATTTTATGTTAAAACCTGATTTAATTAAATAATGTAATTTTACTCTATGAACAATTTTGAAGGAAAATCTGTTATCTTATTTGATGGCGTTTGTAATTTATGTAATTCATCAATTAATTTCATAATTAAAAACGACAAAAAGAAACATTTTTTATTTGCCTCACTACAATCAGACGCTGCAAAAGAAATTTTGTTACAGCACAATTCAAAAAAAAATAATTTAAATTCCATAATTTTAATTGAAAATGAAACTCTTTTTGAAAAATCTACAGCAATTTTAAAAATAACAAAACATTTTTCTAACGGATATCAATTTTTATCCATTTTTTCAATTATACCAACTTTTATAAGAGATACAATTTATATGCTTATTTCTAAAAATCGCTATAAATGGTTTGGAAAAAAAGATTCTTGTATAATTCCTTCAGAAGAATTAAAAGGGCGCTTTTTATAAAAAAGAAGTTATTTTACATTTAAAAACATCATCCTCAACTTGATTCAGTTTATATTTCTAACAATAGAAATAATTGTTATAAAATTATGAAAAAAGTTAAGGATAAAAATTATATAGCTTTTCCCTTGAAATTCTTTAATATTATATTTTAGGATAATCATCATCCCAATCTTTAATTTTAGGCTCATGAAGTTTACCTAGCCATTTGGCTACAATCATTGAAACTGATGCGTCTCCAGTTACATTAACTGTTGTTCTACACATATCCAAAGGTCTGTCAATGGCAAAAATTAATGCCAATCCAGCTTCTGGAATTCCAGCCTGTCCTAAAACAATTACTAACATTACCATTCCTGCACCTGGAACTGCAGCAGAACCAATACTTGCCAAAGTAGCCGTAACAATAATGCCTAACTGAACACCCAATGATAAATCCATTCCAAATGCTTGTGCTATAAAAACAGCTGCAACAGCTTGATATAAACTTGTACCATCCATATTTATTGTAGCCCCTATTGGTAAAACAAAACTACTTACTTCTTCATCAACGCCTAAATGTTCCGTTACACGCTCCATGGTAACAGGTAAAGTTGCTGCACTACTACTTGTTGAAAAAGCTAATAATTGGGCTGGTGAAATCCCTTTAAAAAAAGTAGATGGGTCTTTTTTAGTAATCAACCAAACCAATAAATTATAAAAACCAATCATTAAAATTAAACCGAAAACAACAGTAAATGCGTACCAAATTAGGGCTTTAAATAAATCAATACTTGGAGATTCTACCACTAATGCAGCTAATAAAGCGAATACACCAAACGGAGCCGCCAACATTATTAAATCAATCATTTTCAAAATGACTTGATTAAAACCATCAAAGAATTTTTTTACAGATTTTGATTTCTTTTCAGGAATTAAAATCAATCCAATCCCAAAAAATATAGCAAAAAAGATTACCTGTAGCATATTTTTATTTTCTGAAGCTGCCCCAAAAATATTTTCAGGAACTATATCTACAAGAGCCTGTAAAGGTCCTGTTTCCTTTTGCTTAAATGCTTCTTCAGAATATTTTGCAGCATCTCCACTATAATTTGCTACTAACTCTAGTCTAGTTTCTTCTGAAATTGAATTACCCGGTTGAATAACATTTACCAATAACAACCCAATAGAAACTGCTATAACTGTTGTTACTAAATACAAACCAATTGTTCTACTCCCCATTTTAGATAGCTTTGATATATCCTTCAAATCTGACACACCTTTTATAAGTGATGCTAAAATTAATGGTACAGCTATTAATTTTAATGAATTGATAAAAATTGTACCAAATGGTTTAATCCAATCCTGAACAATTTCTTTACCTCCCTCAAATTGAGTCATTAATAAACCAATTAAAACTCCCAAAACCATTCCAAGAATAATTTGCCAGTGCAATGCTATTTTTTTCATTTATTGAATTTAAATTTATGGAAAGATAGAAAAACCAATGATATTTTTTAGATTTTGAGCAAAAAAAAAGCACTTAGAGTGCTTTTTAAACTTTTAATTTATAACTATTTAAAATTGATATCTTAGTGAAAGTGCAATATCAGATCCATCATAATCACCTGTCAAACCAAATTCTTGTCTAAAATCAAGTGATATTAACAATGGAAAATCAAAATCATACTCAATACCAACTACACCGTCTGCATTAACAAAAAAACCATCAGTTGATCTATCACCTATTCCTCCACCAAAACCAGCAAACCAATTAAATCCGCCATCAATATTCCAAACCCACTGATATAAACCTGTTAATTTAAATGCATTATTTTTATCATTTGAATTTTCAATTCCTTGACTTCTATACCCTAAATCAACTTCTATCCTATTGTATTCAGAAAGTTCACCTTGATATGAAATTTCAGTTCCAAACCCATTATTATCTCCTAATCTTAGACCTAGTGCATTTCTTGCTATATTTTGAGATTGAACGCTAAACATAACACTTGCAAATAAAACCATTGCAATAATAACTTTTTTCATAATTTCTATATTTTAAATTAATTTTTAGTTGAATAAAATTTTTTTTCAAACTTATACATTATTTATATAATGTGACATTTAAATTTTTATTGTGTCATAAAAATAAAATATTATATTTAGTAATTAATTTATTAAAACAAAAAAATGGCAGGATTATTAGATTTATTAAACAGTGACTTAGGAAAAACATTAGTTAACAATGCTAGTTCACAGCTTGGACAAGACAAAGCTAAAACAGCTTCAGCTTTATCAGCAGCTTTACCTTTAATATTAGGTGCAATGAAAAATAATGCTTCTACTCCTCAAGGAGCAGAAGGTTTATTGGGAGCATTATCTGGAAAACACGACGGAAGTTTATTAGATAATTTAGGAGGATTGCTTGGAAATAGTGATGTATTGAGTGATGGTGCCGGCATTTTAGGACACGTTTTTGGAGGAAAACAACAAAATGTTGCAAATGCTGTTAGTAAAAAAAGTGGAATGGATGTTAATTCTGTTATGAACTTATTACAAATGGCTGCTCCCTTTGTTATGGCTTATTTAGGAAAAGAAAAACGTTCTAAAAATGTGAATGATGGTAATGGAATTGGAGATTTACTAGGTGGACTTCTTGGTGGTGGAGCTCAACAAGAACAAAGTCTAATTACAAAAATATTAGATGCTGATGGTGATGGAAGTGTAATTGATGATTTAATTGGAATGGCTACTGGTAGCAACAAGAAGAAAGGTGGACTTGGCGGATTATTAGGAGGACTTTTTGGAAAATAAAAAATTAAGAAATGAATTAAAAGGTCAAGAGAAAATCTTGACCTTTTTTTATGAAAAATTTTCTATTTAAAATTTAAATGTATTTTTGCGCAGAAATTTATTTAAATGGAAAAATTAAAAAAACGTTGGGGATTAAAATCAAACTTTCAAGTTCTACTAATACTAATTGTTTTTTCAATAAACGGGTCTTTTGCGGCCTGGATAGCAAGACCTTTAACAGAGTTTATAGGATTAGAATATGAAACAACAAACCCTTGGTTGTTTTGGCCTGTTAGAATAATTTTAATATTTTTAATTTATCAAATTACACTTCCATTTGTGGGGTTATGCTTTGGTCAATTTAAATTCTTTTGGAATTTTTTTACAAAAAAAATGTTATTAAGAATGGGTTTTAAACGTTTTTTTAAAGAGGTTTAATTTCTTTCTTATCTTTCTTTAGAATAAATTTATAAATCCAAGTAAGCGTAAATGTTGGTAAAAAATCTGTACCAAAAATACCTGCTTCTTCTATAAATGAAATAATACCCCCTATTTTACCTTCGGTACCTTTATACATTTTATAAATTAAGAAAGCTGAAACTGGTGCCCATATAACATCAAATGCTTCACCTATAAATGGCACAACAAATGATAACATTCCAATAGCATCAAATAGAATACTTAATAAAAGTAATTTGTATTTTTTTTGCATAAATAATTGTTTAATAGACTTCATACAATTAGAATGCCAAATTTTTAGTCTTTTAACTTTGCCTTGTATTTTTTAATGAATTTTTCTAATTTTGGGTTGATTACAGCCATACAATAACCTTGCGTTTTATTATTGTTATAATAATTTTGATGGTAATCTTCTGCTTTATAGAACGATGTAAATTTAGTTACTTCTGTAACAATTTTAGTTTCAAAAACATTTGCATTATTAAGTTCAGTTATAAAATTTTCAGCACTATTTTTTTGTTGCTCTGAATGATAAAATATTGCTGATCTATACTGCGTACCCACATCATAACCTTGTTTATTTAAAGTTGTTGGATCATGTGTGCTAAAAAACACATCTAATATTTCCTGAAAAGAGATAATATTTGCATCAAATTTAATTTCAATAGCTTCAGCATGTCCTGTTCTTCCGGTAATAACTTCTCTATACGCAGGATTTTTAATGTTTCCACCAGAAAATCCAGAAGTAACAGACTCTACGCCTTTTAATCTTTGAAAAATGGCTTCTGTACACCAAAAACACCCATTTGCCAATGTTGCAATTTCTATTTTTTTATTCATTTGATTTTTTTTAGTAATAGTAGATTGTGCTTTAGATTCAGATATACCAAATCCAATAACAAGTAGAACTAATATAATTTTCTTCATTTTAAATTATTTTTAATTCAGTCGTAAAAAGTATTCAAAAATTACATGCCTTCTGGAATCAATTTTCTTGGAAATTGAATTAAACTTTCTGCACCATTTTTACCTACACTTGCAACACCAAATAAATAATTATCAATTACAATATTCTTCAATGTATAATCTGAAACAGTACCAACAAATCTGCTATACTCCCATTGTGGTGAAGTAGTATCTCTCCAATAAATTTTATATCCTATAATATTATCATCATTTGATGCATCCCATTTTAAACGGGTTGAAGGTTCAACAGCACCAGCAATCATTACATTTTCTGGAGCTAAAGGTGCTGCAGCTAAAGATGCTAATGTTAAACTATTTACAGCAGTTAATTTTGCTGCATATTCGAAGTTTACACCATCTAAAACATCACCATAATTTATACCATTTTCAGTTCTCAAATCTTGATGTTGGCGATTGTAATTTTCATGGGTCTCCATTATTCTAACGCCCGTAAATCCAGCATCATTAAATGGTCTGTGATGTCCTCCTCTACCAAATCTGTCTAACCTATAAATCATAATAGCATCTAAATTGGTCATATATTCATCGGTTAATTTATCAATATATCTTGCCAACTGACGGGAAGGTCCGTCAATTTCACCTCCATAAAAACGCATTGCAGCTTTATCTCTATCAGTAGTTTCCATAGAAATAGCTTCACTAAAAACCCGAAAAGTACTATTATCAATAACACCATCAATTCCTTCAATATTACCAATCATGTCATTGTTTAAAACAGCCAAAATATTCCAATCATTCTTTTTAGCATATTCAGCCATAATTTTCCCTCCGTACAATCCTTGTTCTTCACCAGAAAGACCAACATAAATAATAGAAACTGGAAATTTATAGTTACTTAACACTCTAGCAGCCTCAATAGTTCCAGCTAAACCAGTTGCGTTATCATTTGCTCCTGGAGAATCTGAAGTAAAATTATTAGCATCTGAAACACGAGAATCAATATCACCAGACATCATAACATAATGGTTTGGATATTTTGTCCCTCTTTGAATTGCCAACACATTTACTACTTTAGTATCTTTAAGAATTCTTCTTCCATCAGCAACTACTATATCACCTAAATAACTAACTTCTAAACAATTATTACAATTTTTAGAAACTTCTTCAAAAGCAGATTTCACCCATCTTCTGGCTGCACCAATTCCTTTTGTTTTTGAAATGGTATCAGATAACGTATGACGAGTACCAAAATTTACCAAGGTTTTTATATCCTTTTCTATTCTGTTCGCTGAAGTTGCTGTTGAAATTTCGGTAAGCATTAAATTTACTTCAGATTGCGCGAATAGTGCAACGCTAAAAAAAACTAAAAAGAGACCAAAAATTGTTATTTTTTTCATTGTTTTTATTTTAAATATGTTCTATAGTATTCACTACCATTTCTAACATTTCTTCCGTAAAATCTAAATGCGTTACCATTCTCAATTTTCCTTGTCCCATAGAAATCAATGAAATTCCAGCTTTATTTAATCTATCTATAAAATCATACTCATTAATTTCATCAATAACATTAAAAATTACAATATTGGTTTCAATTGGTTCAACATTTTTTACAAGCTCACAATTTTGCAATGCTACACCAATTATTTTAGCTCTTGTATGATCAATTGCTAATCTTTCCACATGATTATCTAAAGCATAAATTCCTGCAGCTGCCAAATAACCAGCTTGTCGCATTCCTCCCCCAAATAATTTTCTAATACGTAACGCTTTCTCCATATGTTCTTTTGTACCCAATAATACTGAACCAACAGGAGCACCTAATCCTTTTGATAAACAAATTGAAATTGTATCAAATGCTTCTCCATATTGTAGGGGCGTTTCCTGTTTAGCAATCAACGCATTAAATAATCTTGCACCATCTAAATGAAATGCTAAAGAGTTTTCAGCACAAACTTTTTTAACTTTTAATATTTCTTCAAAATCCCAACAAGCTCCTCCTCCTTTATTTGTAGTATTTTCTAAACAAACCAATCGTGAAAACGGTGTGTGAATATCTGATCTACTGCCCGAAATAATATCGCTTAGCTGTTTGGCTTTAAACATGCCTCTTTCACCATCTATTAAACAAGATGTAACACCTGAATTAAATGCCGGTCCACCACCTTCAAAATTATAAACGTGCGCCCATTTATCACAAAACATTCTATCACCTGGTTGAGTATGTAATTTTATGGCTACCTGATTTGCCATTGTACCCGATGGAAAAAACAACGCATCTTCCATACCAAACATATTGGCCATTTTTGTTTGTAGCTTATTTATGGTTGGATCTGTTTTAAAAACATCATCCCCTACTTTTGCGCTCATCATAGCGGCAAGCATTCCTTTTGTTGGTTTAGTGACAGTATCACTAATTAAATTAATTTGCATAGTTTAAAAATGAAAAGTTATTTTTGTATTTCTTAATACATGAAATGATAACAAACGAACACATAAATAAATTACAGGAACGCCTGAGCAATTTAAAAACTTACCTTGATATTGACAAGAAAAAAATTGAAATTTCAAATGAGGAAGAAAAAACAGCTAATCCTAACTTTTGGAACAACCCAAGAGAAGCAGAAATTGTTATGAAAAATCTTCGCCTTGAAAAAAAATGGGTGGAAGATTTTGAAAATGCAAGTACCAATTTTGAGGACGTAACTGTTTTATATGAATTTTATTTAGAAGATGAAGTTTCTGAAAAGGAAGTGGAAAACAAATACAATTTAACAATAAATTTAATTGAGAATTTAGAGTTTAAAAATATGCTTTCTGAAGAAGGAGATAGTTTAAGTGCTGTTTTACAAATAACAGCAGGTGCTGGAGGAACAGAAAGTTGCGATTGGGCTCAAATGTTAATGCGTATGTATTTAATGTATAGCCAAAATCAAGGTTTTAAAGTAAAAGAATTAAACTTTCAAGAAGGAGATGTTGCCGGAATTAAAACTGTAACGTTAGAAATAGAAGGTGAATTTGCTTTTGGGTATTTAAAAGGTGAAAATGGTGTACATCGCTTGGTTCGAATTTCTCCTTTTGATAGCAATGCAAAAAGACATACTTCTTTTGCTTCGGTTTATGTGTACCCATTAGTTGATGATAGTATTGATATAACTATAAACCCAGCAGATATTGAAATAATTACTTCAAGAAGTAGCGGTGCTGGTGGACAAAATGTAAATAAAGTTGAAACAAAAGTTCAGCTAACACATAAACCAACCGGCATTCAAATTTCTTGCTCTGAAACAAGATCGCAACACGAAAATAGAGACAGAGCATTGCAAATGTTAAAATCTCAATTATATGAAATTGAATTAAAAAAACAACACGAAGCTAGAGAAGATATTGAAGCCGGAAAAATGAAAATTGAATTTGGTTCTCAAATACGTAATTATGTAATGCATCCATACAAACTTGTAAAAGATGTTAGAACAGGTTTTGAAACTGGAAACGTTGATGCAGTAATGGATGGTGGTTTGGATGGCTTTATTAAAGCTTTTTTAATGGAAAACGGTCAAAAAGAAACCAACAACGAATTATAATGAAAAACAACATAGATACAATAATTTTTGACCTTGGTGGTGTTTTAGTAGACTGGAAACCTGAATACGTATACAGAAAGATTTTTAATGATGATGAGGAAAAAGTACAATGGTTTTTAAACACTGTTTGTACTTCAGAATGGAATATGCAGCAAGATGCTGGCAGAACAATTAAAGAAGCTGAAAAAATTAAAATTGATGAATTTCCTGAATATAAAGATTTAATTACCTTGTATTATAAAGAGTGGCCAAATATGTTTTCTGGTCCAATTAAAGAAAATGTTGAACTCTTCAAAAAATTAAAATCTTCAGAGAATTATAAAATTTATGCACTTACAAATTGGAGTGCTGAAAAATGGGATAAAGCGTTGGAATTATTTCCTTTTTTTAAAGAATTTGACGGTGTAGTTGTTTCTGGTCAGGAAAAAATAGTGAAACCTTCTGAAAAAATTTATAAAATTATTTTAAATAAATTCCAAATAAATCCTGATAAAGCTGTTTTTATTGATGATAATTTTAAAAATTCTGAAGCTGCAAAAAAACTAGGAATTCATGGCATTCATTATAAAACTCACAATGATTTAATAAATCACTTGCAGTTACTTCAAATAAAATTTTAACATAAAAGTCATTATAAATAATTAATTTAACAATAAACAGTAAATTAATTTACATAAAGTGTTGTTAATTAACAATATTTTGTATTTTTATCGTGAATAAAGATTAGTGATCATTATTTATAATGATAAAAAAATTGTTTTGAATTAATTAAACCAAATTATTAAATGAGAAAAGTAATATTACTGCTTATCTTAATACTTCCTACGCTTCTTTTTAGCCAAAAGAAAAAAAGTGAAATTTACACAGTTTCAGGAAAAATTTTAGATGCTACAACCAAAAAGCCAATTGAAGATGCTACTATAATTTTTAAAGACACAGATTCTACTCAAATTAAATGTGGCGCAATTACAAATCAACATGGATTTTTTTCAATAGATGTTAGTGAAGGTAATTACTATGCCTCTGTTGAATTTTTGTCTTACAAATCAAAAAAATTAAATATTTCAACAATTACCAGAGATTTAAACATTGGCACTATTGAATTGGAAATAGATACTGAGTTTTTAAATGAAATTGAAGTTATTTCAGAAAAAAAAGGAGTTGAATTTAAAAATAACAAAATAATATTTAATGTAGAAAGAGATATTTCTTCAGCAGGTAGTTCTGCTACAGAAATATTAAATAATATACCATCTATTAATGTTGATCCGGATGGAAGTATTTCATTAAGAGGACAAGGTGGAGTTACAGTTATGATTAACGGTAAAACTTCATCTATGTCAAAAAATGAAGCATTAAAATCACTCCCTGCTGGTTCCATTGAAAAAATTGAAGTTATAACAAACCCAGGAGCCAAATTTAAAGCTTCATCTAATGGAATTATTAACATTATTTTAAAAAAGGGCAAAGATGAAGGGTTAAACGCATCAATTACTACAACTGGAGGGTATAAAGATTATTATGGTGGTTTAATAACTTTAAATCACAAATCTAAAGGGGTTAACTTTTTTACAAATACTAGCTATTCCCAAAGCAACCCAATAACTACGGCTAATACAAAAAGTGAATATTTTATTAATAATGTTACAACCTCTTTTTTAAATGAAGAAAGTGAATTTAATAATAAAAGGAATGGGTTTAACAGTACTATTGGAGCAGATTATTTTCTTTCAAAAAATACAACCTTAAATACTACTTTTAATTACACTAAATTAGATTTTAATAGCTTAGGAGAAACCAACAGTGATTTTTTAAATGCAGCTGAAGAATTATTTGATTACAATAAAAGAACTTTTGATAGTGATTTTAGTAATGAAATTTTTGAATTTATGATTGATTTAGAACATAAATTCAATAAAGTTGGTCGTTCATTTAACACCAATATTTCTTATACTATGGATGATGAAAATAGAGCTAATAAAGTAACAAATACAAATACTAGTTTCACAAATGAAACATATTACGAAAATGTAAATTTAAAAAATGCAATTTTTGATATTAGTTATGTAAACCCATTTGGAAAATCATCAACTGTTACTTTAGGTTACAATGGTGAGTTTGGCAAAGTTCCATTTCATTATACTGGAACATTCACTAATAATAATATTGATTACCATGAAAATATACATCAAGGGTATTTAGATTATGAATTTGAAAATGAGAAAATTTATTTTAATTTAGGAATAAGAGGTGAATTTCAAGAATCAACTGTAACTTTTGAAAACAAAAATTTGAATTATGACAACAATCATAATGATTATTTTCCTTCTTCTAGTCTAAATTATTCCATCAATGACTCCAATTCTGTTGAGCTTAGCTTTAATACTGGAATTCAACGACTAACACCTAGAATAATGCAGCCTTATGAAGAAAAAATAAGTGCTACATCTTCATACATTGGAAATCCAATTATTAAACCTGTTGATATCTACAAAGGAAGTTTAACTTATTCTTATATAGGTGAAAGACTTACAATATCTCCAAACTTTTTTTATGAGATTTATGAAAATTATTGGGAAAGGGTAACGTATGAAACTGGTGAACTTATTAATGGTATTAGCAAATTAATAACTACTCCACAAAATGCAGGAAAATTAAATTATTATGGTTTAAACCTTACTACAACATACAAAGTAAGTAATATGTTAAACTTTACTGGGAATATTTTACTTGTTAATTTTGATAGAACTGGAAATTGGAGTACTGAAATTGGTGATGAAGTAAAGAAAACTATTACAAAGGATTACAATTATGACGATTTAAGTGGAAGTTTTAGTTTGTTGACGCAACTTAAAATTCCAAACGTTTTTGATTTACAAATTAATGCAAAACATCAGTTAAAATCTGAAAGTTTATACTTTACTAGAAAAGCTAGAACGTATGCAAGTATTGCATTAAATAAGGATTTATTTAATAAAGATGCTTCTATAAACTTAACTGTAGATGATGTTTTTAAGTCTAATAGTACAGATAGGAATCGTTTTGATACCAATTATTTTTCAACAAGTTTAATTGAAAATAAATACAGAACTATTTTACTTTCATTTACTTACAGATTTAATCAGAGTAAAAAAGACAGACGCGTTGATTTTGATAAAAAAGATATCAAACCTAATTATTAATACCTCTATTTTTATAGTTATTTTTGAAAAAACAAAAAAATGAAAATTTATCACAATCCACGTTGCAGCAAAAGCAGAGAAGGCTTAGCAATTTTAGAAGCATCAAAAGTTAATTTTGAAACCATACATTATATTGAAACTCCTATTTCTAAAGAAGAATTAATACATATTATTCAATTATTAAACATCTCTCCTATTGATTTGGTTCGTAAAAATGAAGCCATTTGGAAAGAAAATTTCAAAGGCAAAACATTGAGTGATTCAGAAATAATAATGGCAATGATTCAAAATCCAAAATTAATAGAAAGGCCCATTGTAATTAACAACGGAAAAGCAGTAATTGGGCGTCCACCAGAATTAATTAAAACAATTCTATAAATTTTAAGATTTATTTAACAATAATACACTTAAAAAATCATCAATACTATTTGATGATTTTTTTGTTTTACATGTAGATATAACACTATAAAACAAATAATTAAGGTTAATTCAGTATGTATTTTAGGTTTTATGTAAGCAAAGAAATCATTAACACTAGTTAACATATAAGTACTTTTTGAAGAAGTATATTTGTACAGAAATAAAAAATAAAAAAAATCAATGAAAAAATTTATATTACTTTTTATAATTGGAATTGTTTCTTTATTTAGCTCGGCACAACAACCAGCTAATAATCGTCCACAAATACCAAATTCAGCCTTACAACAATATTCGGTATCAGGTACTATTTTAGATAAAGAAACTAGTCAACCTTTAGAATATGCTACAATTATTTTAACTCCAAACAACGGAAAAGCAATTACGGGTGGAATTACAGATAAAAATGGGAAGTTTGAAATTGATGTAAACAAAGGAACCTATGATATTTCAATTGAATTTATTTCCTTTAATACAAAAACGTTTAAAAACAGAGAGATTCATGAAAATATAGATTTAGGCATTATTTATTTAGAAATAAATGCAGAAGCTTTAAATGAAGTTGAAATAATAGCTGAAAAAAGCACCGTTGAAATTCGTTTAGATAAGAAAATATATAACGTAGGAAAAGATATGACTGTAAAAGGCGGAACAGCTGCAGATGTATTAGATAATGTACCATCGGTTTCTGTGGATGTTGAGGGAAATGTAAGCTTGCGAGGTAATGAAAATGTTCGGATTTTAGTAAATGGTAAACCATCTGGTTTAATAGGTTTAAGTGGTACTGATGCTTTACGTCAATTACCTGCCGATGCCATTGAAAAAGTTGAAGTAATTACAAGTCCATCTGCACGTTATGATGCTGAAGGAACTGCAGGAATTTTAAATATTATTTTAAGAAAAGGAAAAGCACAAGGTTTTAACAGTTCATTTACATTAACTGCTGGAAATCCTGATTATTTTGGTGCTTCATCAAATTTAAACTACAGAACTAACAAGGTCAATTATTTTGCAAATGTTGGTTATAATTATAATAAATCTCCTGGAAATTCATCAAACGATGTTACTTACAAAAATCCTTTCCTAAATGCACCAAAATTTGTTAGTGAACGCACAGAATATGATAGAAAAAATAATAGATTCAACTCTCAATTTGGAATGGAATATTATCTAACAGACAAAACTTCTTTAACAGGAACTGTTTTATATAGAGAGTCTGAAGGTGATGATGCTTCCATAAATACACGAAATGAGTTTAATTTATTGAATAATTTAACCGGAACACGTTTAAGATTTGAAGATGAAAATGAAAAAGACAAAAATTTAGAATACACGCTAAATTTTACAAAAGATTTTAAAAAAGATGGCCATAAATTAACATTTGATTTTAGATATGGTGAAAGTTCAGAACATAATAAAGGTACTATTTTTGATGAAGATGCATTAGGAGTTGTAAATGAGAATAGCCTTGAAAGAAGTTTTACTGATGATAGTTCAAAAGATATTTTATTTAAAGGTGATTACGTTCTTCCTATTAATGAAAACACTCAATTTGAATTTGGGTTTAATATTGATTTAAATGAGCAAACAACCAATTATTTGTTAGAGGAGTATGAAAACAATCAATATGTTAACAATACCAATTTTTCCAATAATTTAGATTTTGAGCAAAACGTTTATTCTATTTATTCCCAATACGGTCAGAAAATTGATAAGTTTTCTTATTTATTAGGACTTCGTTTAGAAAATACCGACAGAAATATTGGTTTATTTCAAACCAATGAACTCTATACTAAAAACTTTACTGAACTATTCCCAACCATAAATTTAGGGCTTGAATTTAGTGAAACTGAAAATATAACTTTAGGTTATAGCAGACGTTTGAGACGTCCTCATCACTTCTATTTACACCCCTTTGAAACAAGAACAAGTGAAACATACATACGAAAAGGAAATATTAATTTAGACCCTACTTTTACAAATTCTTTTGATTTTGGTTATTTAAAAAGATGGGATAAAATCACTTTTAATTCTTCAGTTTACTATCAACATGCGATCAATAACATTGAATGGATTGAAAAAGAAGAACTAAGAAATGTTAATACTATTGAAACGCTGGTTATAATTAGAACACCTATAAACTTAAGCTCTCAGGATAGATATGGTTTTGAGTTTACATCAAATTACTCGCCATTAAAATGGTGGAAAATAACCAATAGCTTTAACTTTTTTAAATCAGTTACTGAAGGAAGTTATAACACTGTAAGTTATAATAAAGATGATACAAGTTGGTTTACTCGTTTAGAATCAAGAATTACATTACCAGGTAAAATTGATTGGCAAACAAGCGGAATGTACATGGGGCCTTCAGAAGGTGCTTTTTCTAAAAGAAAAGGAATCTTTATGGTTAATTTAGCATTCAGCAAAGATGTTTTGAAAGAAAATGGCACTTTATCTTTAAATGTAAGTGACTTATTAAATTCAAGAAAAAGAAGTTCTACAAGTTATACAGATAATACATTCTCTGAAAGTGAATTTCAATGGAGATCTAGACAAATACTTCTCAATTTTACTTATAGATTTAACCAAAAGAAAAAACGTGAGCGCTCTAGAGGCTATGAAGGCGGTGGTGAAGAAGATATGTTTTAAAAACACCATAAAAAAAGGGACAATAATTTGTCCCTTTTTTTATGTTTTATAATTTATAACTATTTTTTAGAAGCTTCTTTTCCTTCTTTTCTATATTTCCAAGCTTCTCTAAAATAACCTACCAACCAATAAGGTATTACAAAAGTTAATAAAAAAATCATTAACCAAAATCCCATTGTAAAGATTGTTAAGAATACTAAAAATCCTGAAAATTGTGATAAATCCATAAACTTGAAGGTTGTTTTTAATTTTTACAAAAATAATATTTATTTTTTAAATAAATTGAATAACGGCCATATTTTTTGATAATAATCTCTTTAATAATTACAACCATAATTCTTTAAAATTCCTAAATTTTAAAATATTTATTAAAATTTTAATTGTAATATATTAATATTCACTATATTGCATCAGTATATGATAATTATCATATTATTAAAAACAACATAAATACAACTTTTATTTATGTTAATATCGTTTAAACTCCACATTAAAACCCCTTTTTAACCTCAACAAAAACCTATTCATATGTCTTGTATATGAATAAAAATTTGCTAACTAATAACCAACTTAAAATTAAAAATTATGAAAAAAGAAATCTTTATTGGGTTAGTCTTACTTTTAGTATTGAATTTTTCCTGTCAACAAAAACCTGAGCGCTGGACAGCAACATCTCCAGAAATTGAAATTACGAAAGCACTTGTAAAAGATTACGAAACTGCTAATTGGTCTGCTTGGATACTACATTATGCAGACACTGCCAAAATTCATCACAACAGTGTACAAAGAATTTCACCTCAACAATTAAAACAATCCTTTGAAAAGAGCACTGCTAATTTTTCTACATATAAATTTTCAGAAAAAGACATGTTTGTTGAAATGATTATTGATGATAAAATGAACAAATGGGTTTATTTTTGGGGAACTTGGGAAGGTAAAATTATTGGTTCAGATAAAGAACTAAAAGTACCCGTTCATCTAGCCTTAAAATTTGTTGACTCAAAAATTGTTGAAGAATATGGCTATTATGACAATACCCCAATGAATGAAATTTTTAATGAAATTGAAATTGCAAAATTAGCAGAACAAGGAAATTTTAATAATTTAAATATTATAACTAATTTATATAAATCATTTGAAAAAGGAGATGTCCCTTCAGTATTAGCATCTTTAGATGAAAAAGTTGAATGGAATGAAGCTGAAAACTTTCCGTACGCTGATGGAAATCCATATATAGGACCTGAAGCTGTTTTAAATGGAGTTTTTGCAAGAATTGATGAAGATTGGAATAATTTTAAATTAACAAACATTCAATTTTCAGAAATGAAAAACGGGATGGTACTTGCAACTGGTAGATATATGGGGAAATACAAAAAAAACAATGCCCCTTTAAATGCCCAATTTGCACATGTTTGGAGTCTTACTGATGGAAAAGCTTCAAAATTTCAACAATATGCAGATACCCAGCAAACAAACAATGTAATAAATCAGTAAGCCAACTATAACTTACTTTAACCCAAACCTCAATTAACAACTTATATCCTTTTAATTGATATACTATTTATTAACTAACTAAATTAATTTATTATGAAAAACAACAAAATTTTAATGACTTCATTACTTATTGTAACATTATTAATGACTTCAATTTCTATTTCACAAGAAAAGAAAACCTATCAAATGGTTAACTTACAGTACATTATGCCTAAAGTTGGTATGGAAAAAGCTTTTGTTAAAGCTGTAACCGATCACAATAATCTATATCATAAAGAAGGGCCTTATCAAGCTAGTTTAGATAATATTTTAACTGGTGAAGAAGCTGGTTGGTATGTTTGGCTAATGGGTCCTAATACTTTTTCAGATATTGATGGAAGTCCAGGTGAAGGTCCTCATGCTGACCATTGGGCAAAAAATGTAGCTCCAACTATTCAAAAATATGGAAGAAGTGAGTTTTGGAAATACAATGAAAAACTTTCATACAACAACCAAAAAGGAAGTGCTAAATTTGAAACCATCTGGATTTTAGATTTAAAGCGTGGTGATTATTATCGTTTTAAGGCTTTAATGTTAAAAATTAAAGAAGCACATGAGAAAAAAGCAGATGGAAGTATTCTAATTTATGAGAACCAATTTAATGGTAATGATGGTAGAGAAATTGCAATTGTTTGGCCTTTTAATAAATGGTCTGAATTAGATATTGATAATGGAGGAATTAAAAAAGTATATGAAGAAATTAATGGAGATGGTAGCTGGCAAAATGCAATGGATGAATGGACTGAAATTACTGAATCTATCAATTCTCATGTTTGGGAAATTGGAGTGAAATAAAATTTTAAGTCAATTCTAAAATATAAAGGCTGTTTAAAAATTAATCTTTTAAACAGCCTTTTTTTATAGTATTCATTAATAATATTTATATCCTACTTTGGTAAGTATATAAATCAAAATATCTGCCTTTTTTGGCTATTAATTCATCGTGTTTACCGCGTTCTACAATATTTCCATCTTCAATTACTAAAATTCTATCTGCTTGTTGAATGGTACTTAACCTATGTGCAATTACAAATGTGGTTCTATCTTTCATTAACAATCCTAAACTTTTTTGAATATACGATTCACTTTCAGTATCTAAATTTGAAGTAGCTTCATCTAAAATAATAATTTTTGGATCAGCTAACAAGGCTCGTGCAATAGAAATTCGTTGGCGTTGCCCACCCGATAATTTTACACCGCGTTCTCCAATAACTGTATCTAAACCTTCCTCAAACCTATCAGTAAATTCATTTACATACGCACCTTTTACAGCCTGTTGCAATTGTTCTTCAGTTGCATTTGGACGAGGAAACAATATATTTTCTCTAATAGTTCCTTCATATAAAAAGTCATCTTGTAACACTACTCCTAACCTACTTCTAAAACTACTTAAATTTACAGTTGCCAAATCTATTCCATCAAGTGTTACAGTTCCTGAAATTGGATTTAAAAAAGTAGCTGCCAAACCTGCAATAGTAGATTTTCCAGAACCTGAGGAGCCTACCAAGGCTGTCACACTTCCTGCCGGTGCTTCAAAAGAAATGCTGTGTAATACTTCTTTATTTTCCTCATAACTAAAAGAAACATTATTAAAAACAATATCTCCCTTTATGTTATTTAGCATCACTGTTCTTACTTCAGGATTGTCCTCTTCTGCCATATTCATTATTTCCTGCGTTCTATCTAAACCAGCCATTGCTTCAGTTAATTGGCTTCCAATGTTGCTCATTTGAACAATTGGAGCAATCATAAATCCTAAAAACAAGGTGAAAGACACAAATTCACCATAGGTCATTGTATTTTTCATAATAAAATAACCACCTATTCCCATAATTCCAGCAGATGCCAAACCTAATAAAAAGGTAGATGAACTGGTGATTAAAGCAGTAGCGGTTAAACTCTTTTTCACATTTAAAAACAAGCGCTCTACGCCTTCTTCAAATGTTTTATTTTCTTGGGCTTCGGCATTAAAACCTTTAATAACCCTTACACCATTTAATGTTTCTGTTAATCTGCCAGTAACATCTGCATTTATTTTACCGCGTTCTCTAAAAATTGGACGAATGTAGCCAAACGCTTTTAATGCAACAATAGCAAAAATTGCCACAGGAACCAATACAAAAAAGGTCATTGTAGCGTTAATTTTTATTAAAATAATTAAAGAAATAATTGCTGTTAACGTTCCGCCTATTAATTGCACCAATCCAGTTCCCACAATATTTCGAACACCTTCAACATCTGTCATCACTCTTGAAACTAAAGCTCCAGATTTTGTATTATCAAAATAACTAATAGGTAATGTTAAAAGCTTCTTTTGCACATTAGCTCTTAAAACTGAAATTAAATGTTGCGCCTCTACGCTTAACAAACGAGTTAACAAAAAAGAAGTAACCGCTTGTAGTAAAATTGCTGCACAAACCACTAACAACAACGTAGTTAATGTACTGATATCTTTGGATGGAATCACCTCATCTATCAAATTTTTACTGGCATATGGTAATACCAAACCAGATAAACTTTTTACAATAATTAAACCTATGCCTATTAAAACAATGGTTCTTCTTGGCCAAATAAATTCTTTAACAGCCCACGAAAATGATACTTTCTTTTTACTCATAAGTTATTGTATTCGAAAATTAAGCCAATTGTTTACTAATGACAAATAGACATTTGTTTGAACTTGAAAATTACAAAAAAGAGTTTACAATTTTAATTATTACTAAAATGTTTTATTTAAATTGCCTACATGAAAGCTGTTAGTGTAAAAGAATTAAAATCAGAGTTGAAACATCAGTCGCAAAGCGAATTGATAGAATTATGCTTGCAACTATCAAAATTTAAGAAAGAGAATAAAGAATTACTCACATACCTTTTATTTGAAGCAACCAATGAAGAAGGTTATATTGAACTTGTAAAAGCTGAAATTGATGAGCTATTTAGTATCATAAACACAAACACATACTTTTATATTAAAAAAAGTGTTCGTAAAATTCTAAGGAGGCTTAAAACATATATTCGCTATTCTAAAAATAAAGAAACTGAAATTGTATTATTGCTATTTTTTTGTGAAAAACTGACTGAAATAAAACCTGCAATTAAAAATAATGTTACACTAAAAAACATTTATTTAAGAGAAAAAACTGCCATACAAAAGAAACTTTTAGTGTTACATGAAGATTTACAATATGATTATAACCTTCTATTGTCAGCCCTTCCACTCTAAATTAATGTTTCATATAAACAATTAAATAAACATGATAATTATCATGTTTATTTAATTGAAAAAGCATAAATTACTCTATTAAAATGTTATGCCCAATATTTAGCAACTAAGCTCTTTTTATGAAAAATTTACCCTTAAAACTAGCTCTATTTGTAATAGGTTTAGGTTTATTAAGTTTAATAGGTTGGTACTATACCATTCCTATTTTAACTCATATTTCATCAAAATATTTACCAATTGCACTTTTAAGTAGTGTACTATTCATTTTCTCAGGTAGTTTTTATAGTATTTATTTTTTACCCACAAAAAATAAATTTTTAATTTCAATAGCAAATAGTTTAGCTAGTATTAGCTTGGTAATTACTGTTATTGCTGGCATTGATTTCATTTTTATACCTCAAGGGAATTTTGAAACTATATTTTATAATTGGTTTAGCAGTTTTAAAAGTGTAGAAAATAACGAACTTATTTCGCCAATTTCAATAGCCCTTTTTTTTGGTTCAAGCTTATCATTTTTATTGTATCAACTAAAGCCAATAAAGCAACAGCAGCTCTTTTTTATTAAAATGTTCTTTTATATTGAATTTATAATAAGTTGCGGTTTTTTATTAGTTTACATAGAAAATATTTCATCTTTTTATTTAAATGATGTTTATTCATTGGCTTTTCCAACATCAATTGGTTTATTTATTTTAAGCATATTGCACTTATTTATGCTAAAATTTCAAATTTGGCCTTTAAATATTGTAGATCAAAACTCTATTCAAAGTAAATTAGTACGGTCATTTTTACCAATAATACTTTTCTTTATAATTATAGGGAATGCTATTGAATCACATTTAATTGCTGAGAATAGCGAAAATTTCACAAATTCCCTTTTATTATTTATTTTAATAGTGCTTATAGTTGTTAGCTATCAAATTATATCAAAAAATCTTGAAAAAGAATTGAATGAAACCAAATCTTTATACAAAAGCCTATTTGATAATAGTTCCATTGGGCTTTACCAAACAACACCAAAAGGGAAAATAATTTCTGCAAACCCAGCCTTAATAAAAATGTTAGAGTTTGATTCCTTAGAAGATTTATTGCAAAGAGATTTATCGCAAGGAAGTTATGTAAATCAAAAAAAAAGAGAAGAATTTAAAGCATTAGTTGCAACACACAACGAAATTACAAATTTCGAATCGCAATGGTATACCAAAAACGGCAATATTATAACTGTTGAAGAAGGTGTAAAAGCTATTAAAAACCGAGAAGGAAAAATTATAAGGTATGATGGTGTGGTAGAAAATATATCAGAAACTAAAGTAGCTTTAAGTACATTAAAAATTAGCGAGCAGCGGTTAAACCTTTTGTTAGATTCAAATAAAGTAGGAATTTGGTCCATTAATTTCAATGAAAAAAATGCGTTTAGGACTCTACGCCATGATGAAATATTTGGTTATACAACATTAGTGCCTGAATGGAATTTTGAAATATTTTTAAGTCATGTACTTGATTATGATAAGCACTATGTTGAGTCAAGTTTTAAAAAAGCAATTGATGAAAATTCACCTTGGGATTTTGAATGTCGTATAAACAGAATTGATGGACAAATAAGATGGATTAGAGCTTCTGGAAGCCATCAATTTAATTCTGCTGGTATTTCAATTTCAATTTCTGGGATTGTTCAGGATATTACTGAAAATAAGCTGATTGAATTGGAAACTATTGAAGCAAAAAATGAATTGGAAGATATTTTTAAAAATGATATTTCAGCCAACTTTTCTGTTTCAAAAGAAGGTTCTATCATTAATTGCAACAGAACTTTTCTAAAACTTTTTGGTTTTAATACTATTGAAGAGATACAAAATCAACAAATTGACAATTTATATTTTGAACCTAAAAAAAGAATATACTTATTAAAAAGTATCTTAAGAAAAAGGAAAGTATTAAATGAAGAAGTTGATTTTATTACAAAAGATGGAGAAAAAATTAATTGTTTAGTCAATTTAGTGGGTGTTTTCAGCCCCACCAATAAACTACTAAAAACAAGAGGCTATTTAGTAAATATTACCAAACTTAAAACTGCAGAGTTAGATTTAAAACAAAGCGAAGAAAGGTTTAGGTTTGCCTCCAAAGCAACTAATGAGGTTATCTGGGAATATGATTTAATGAATAAAACATTTTGGCGCAGTGAAAATTTCACTTCAATTTTTGGGTGGGTACCAGATGAATTTGGTCATACTCAAAATGATATAAAAAATAGGATCCATCCAGAAGACATAGAACGTGTGTCAAATAAAATCAATCATTTTTTTGAATCTGATGATCAATACTGGGAAGACAATTATAGATTATTAAACAAGGACGGTTTTTATACATTTGTACATGACCGTGCTTATAAATTAAAAAATAAAAATGGAAATCTATCTAAAGTAATAGGCTCTATGGCAGATAAAACTTTAGATGTTATACATAAACAGCAACTAAAAGAGTCTGAAGAAAACTATAAAAACATTTTAGAAAATGCCTTAATAGGAGTATATCAAACAGATTTAACCGGTCAAATTTTATTTACCAACCAATATATTAAAGACCAAAGTGGGTATGTTTTGGAGGGTGAAATTGAGAAACTCAATATTTTAGATTTATATATGCATCCTTCCAAACGAAAAGAAATGTTGGATACTCTGCAGAAAAATGGTGCTGTTACCAATCTTGAAGTGGCTTTTTATACAAAAACCAAACAAATAAAAATTTGTTTAATGAATGCCAAACTATTT
>Ga0102811_1000383_pt1 | contig 22327 bp, 21 predicted proteins | sample ColrivemetaGS705_FD_84507 | JGI IMG/M metagenome (GOLD analysis project Ga0102811, IMG submission 84507) | Estuarine microbial communities from the Columbia River estuary - Flood tide ETM metaG S.705 | ecosystem: Environmental > Aquatic > Marine > Intertidal zone > Estuary | place: USA: Columbia... | reverse complement strand
TTTTTTTCAGAGAATTTATTTGAGATTGACAAATTGTAAAACTCCTTTTCTGAGTATTCCAAAACTGAATGAAAATATTCCCGATTCTTTCATTGATTTTAATTGCTCAAAATGCAAACGACCAGCGAGAATTTATTATTTTAGTTCTTTAGGAGGTAAACACGGAGAAATTGGATATGATTTAAAATATGTGATAGATTAAAAATATAAAATTACAGTGTACAACAACTCATAAATTTATATTTACTTTTAAACAAAAGTACGAACCGACAAACATTCAACTAACGATTTGCTACGGTAGAAAAATCTCTATTTTCCAGTCGCACAAATCATATAAAATCACTATGACATTTGAGAGCAACATTAAAGACTAAAAAATTGAACTATGATTGAAGGAATATTAAATTTTATTAAGCAATTAAAAATTCGAAACGAGCACCTATTTTATTTTGGTTTATTATGTGTAATTCTTTCGATAGTTTGTATCGTTCTGACCAAAACAACATCGACACAGGTTCACGGTGTAAATGCTTGGTTTAAGCCTTTCAAATTTGCAGTATCAATAGGCTTATTCTCTTGGACGATGGCTTGGTACTGTCATTATTTGTCAGATTTTAATGTGACACCATTTAATTGGACGGTTATTATATTATTTGGTTTTGAACTTTTATATATTATTTTTCAGGCCTCAAAAGGGCAATTATCACACTTCAACTTTGATACACCACTCTATTCAATATTATATTCGTTAATGGGTTTAGCGGCCGTAATCGTTACACTCTATACTGCTTATATTGGCTTCCTCTTTTTTACACAGACTTTTCCAAATTTACCAAGTCATTATGTTTGGGCCATTCGTTTAGGCATCTTGATTTTTGTTGTTTTTTCATTTGAAGGAGCTTTAATGAGTTCTCAAATGAGTCATAGTGTTGGTGCAATCAATGATAATTCTAATTGGTGGATTATAGGTTGGAGCAAAACTGTAGGCGACTTAAGAGTTTCGCACTTTATAGGAATGCACGCTTTACAGTTACTGCCATTGCTTTCGTTCTATGTTTTTAAAAACACAAAAGCAACAATCCTTATTTCAATACTTTACGGAGTACTTGCAACATCAACATTAATTCAGGCATTAAATGGTAAACCTATTATTACCCAAAATGAAGTAAAAGAATCGGAATAAAAAAGGCATACAACAATAAATATAGGTGATTTGGCGGATAGTGCTAAATTTGAACATTAGTACAATTAATAAAATACATAGAGGTTTGATAGGTTGGAACATTGAAATGCTAGACGCCCCATGTTAGAACTGTTGTAGGGAATTAAAAAACAGGATAGAAATACCTAAACGAAATTCTACGATACAATTATCGGTGAAATTCCAGCTAAAAGATTTTGAAAACTGGATAACACTAATTTTATTTAATAATTTAGACTTATATTCATTATGGAAAATATATCTTATACAGAGAATCAAATTCAATATGTCACTAATTTTCAAAACTTTGTTTCCGCTTCTTTTCATGGAGAAATTAATGTGATTTGTTGGAATCGTAAACTGATAGGTGATTTTTCTGAGATTGTTAGAAAGATAGAGTTAAACGAAAATATAGCTGAACTTCATCCTAATGAGCTTCTTGAACTGCAGTTGAGCGAACAGGGGCAGCTTGCTCGTGAAATTCTTTTAAATGATTTGAAGACATTGAAAGCTCTTGGTGCATCTCCAACACTTAATCTGATTAAGTTTTATGATAGAGATGATAGCTACCCATTTTTTCCAACGGATGTTTATTCTTTTCATGTAGATCGCTCTCCTATACCAATAGACACCTTTTTATGCACTTACTATGGCGAGTCCAGTGAAATTTTACCAAACTCACAAGCTAAACAAAAAATACTTGTTCCCGGAATACGTGATGAACTTAAAAAAATATATTGTGGAGCAGAGGAAGATTTTGAATCATTTTTAAGTGAAAATTTCTTTGATTTACACTATCTATCTAAGCCAAAGGCACAGCCTATAAAATTAGGTTTAGGCAATTTATACAGATTGGCTATTGAGCACCCTAAAAGTAAAGTTCTACCTTGTCTTCATCGTGCACCAAAGGAAAAAAGTGGACAAAAAAGGTTATTGTTAATCTGTTAAAAGCAATAGAAATATATACTCATATTAACTATTTAATGCCCATAATAAACTTTAAAATTTTAAGTATTAACTAATATTATTAGATTATAAAAACGTCTTACAACAATGTATCAACAAAATAGTTAAATAAGTGTTTAACTTTAAATTTTAAGCTTCTTTAGTCACTACTTTGTTTTTAAGCTCACTTTAGGCAACATTTGATTTAATAGTTATAATATTTTTTTTTTAAAACAGAAGAATAACTTACTTAGCACATTTAATAAAATATTAATTACAATATGAAATATAATAAATACATTAAAGACTCAGCACTAGTTTCTGAAATTGGACTTGGTGCATGGCAGTTGGGAAAAAATTCCGGATGGCAGAGTATGACAGAAAAAAATGCAGTGGAACTAGTTGAAAAATCATTGGAATACGGAATCAATTTTTTTGATACAGCACCAAATTATGGATATGGCACAGGTGAAGACAGGCTTGGCAAAGCATTGAAGGGTGTTGATAGAAGTAAAATTGTAATCAATACAAAATTTGGGCATACTGATTCGGGTATCACTAATTTTAATTCCAATTATATCCGGGAATCTTTGGAAGGTAGCCTTAAAAGATTACAAGTTGATTATGTTGATTCACTCATTATTCATAATCCGCCTTTTGAGTATTTGGATGGTAGTAAAAACGACCATTACGAGATTCTTGAGCGATTAATTGAAGAGGGGAAAATAAAAGCATATGGAGCATCTTTAGATACTTACGAAGATATGAAGCTGCTTATGAATACCACAAATGCTAAAGTGATTGAAGCGTTTTTCAATATTCTGCATCAGGATACCTCACGAGCATTTGCAATGGCAATAGAAAAAGAGGTTGGGATAATTGTTAAAATCCCTCTCGATTCAGGCTGGTTGTCTGGGAAATATAATGCTGAGAGTATCTTTCATGACATCAGAAGCCGCTGGTCCAAACAGGATATTAAAAACAGAGCGCATCTGGTAAATAGAGTAAAGGAAATTATCCAAGCAAAAGATAATCTTGCACAAAAAGCAATTTCGTTTTGTTTGGCATATAATGCTGTCTCTACAGTTATACCTGGGAATATAAATATAGCTCAGTTAACAAGTAATGTAGAAAGTGTAAACAACCCGATTTCAAGAGAACTTGTTGGAAAATTGGAGGAATTTTATCTAAATGAAGTAAAGCAGCTCAACCTTCCATGGTAAAAAAACTATCAACATTTTTTATATAAAACGATAAAAAAATAGTGTTATTTGAGTAGTAGTATTCACATAATTTTAAAAGGACAGATTTAACTACTAATCAAACCTGAAATTATTAATAACGTTGCCTAACACGTCATAAAATTTATGCTTAAATTTGAACTAATACAAACGGCAAACATTCAACTATCGATTTGCTACACCCGAAAAATCTCCGATTTTACAGTTGTACAAATCTTATATAAACTTGTTAAGCACAAGGTTAAAAAATAGAGAGATTAAAAATGAAAAATATTTTTAAACCAAAGTTTTTCACACTTCTGAAAACAGGAATTGATAAAAAACAAATATCTACTGAAATATTAGCTGGTATAGTTGTTGGAATAGTTGCTTTACCTCTAGCCATTGCATTTGCCGTAGCATCGGGAGTATCACCGGAAAAAGGATTAATTACAGCGATAGTAGCAGGTTTTTTGATTTCCTTTTTAGGCGGTAGCCGGGTTCAAATTGGAGGTCCAACAGGTGCTTTTATTGTAATAGTATATGGAATAGTAGAGCAATACGGAATAGATGGATTAATAATTTCTACAGTTCTAGCGGGATTCATTCTAATACTATTTGGTGTTTTAAAATTAGGAACGCTTTTAAAATATTTTCCACATCCTTTGGTTATTGGATTTACAAGTGGCATAGCCTTAGTCATTTTTTCAACACAAATAAAAGATGCATTTGGACTTCCAATAGGAAAAGTTCCTTCAGAATTTATTGAGAAATGGATATTATATATTGAAAATATAAATAACATTAATATTACAACACTATTATTGACTGCTTCCACAATTTTAATAACAATATTTTCTAAAAAAATAACAACAAAAATACCAGGCTCGTTTATCTCTATAATTTTAATTACTTTGCTGGTGCAACTTTTAAATTTACCTGTTACAACAATTGAAACTTTTTTTGGAGAAATTCCTAATAGTTTTAGTTTTAGTATTCCCTCTATACAATTAAACAGCTTGCACATTTATATAGTTCCAGCAATTACCATTGCATTATTAGGTAGTATAGAATCATTATTATCAGCTGTTGTTTCTGATGGTATGATTGGCGGAAAACATCGTTCTAATACAGAACTTATTGCACAAGGCATTGCTAATATAGTTACTCCCTTCTTTGGAGGAATTCCTGCAACAGGAGCAATAGCACGAACAGCAACGAATGTAAAAAATGGGGGTAGAACTCCCATTGCAGGAATGATTCACGCTGTTACTTTACTTTTGATAATGTTGTTTCTAGGAAAGTGGGCCAAATTGATACCAATGTCGTGTTTAGCAGGTATTTTGATTGTAATTGCATATAATATGAGTGAATGGCGTTCATTTGTTTCAATTCTAAGAGGGTCTTACTTTGATATTCTTGTATTATTAACAACATTTTTATTAACTGTTTTCGTAGATTTAACGGTTGCAATAGAAGTTGGGGTGGTTCTATCTGCGATTCTTTTTATGAAAAGAATGGCTGATATTAGCGAGAAAAGAATAACTAATATAATTGATACTGATTTAATAGAAGATTACTCTATGCTTCCTAAAGGGTTGAATATATATGAGATAAGTGGTCCTCTATTTTTTGCTTCCGCAAGAACTTATTCAGAGGTAATTGAAGAAATAGGATTAAAAAGTAAAGTTTTAATCCTAAGAATGCGTCACGTTTCATTTATAGATGATACAGGATTACACAATTTGATAGAAACATTGAGATTATTGAAAAATGAAAAAATTATAGTGATTCTTTCAGGTGTTAATGAGGGAATTAAAAAAGATTTTGAAACATCTAAAATATATGATTGGATTCCTAATGAATTAATATGTGATGATTTTAACAAATCACTAAATATAGCAAAGAAATTATTATAAAGCCCAGTGCCTAATAATGTATATAAAATATAAACTATGGATAATATGATTGAAACCTTTTCACCAGAATTACTTATTTGGCAAATAGTAATGATTTTAGCAATAATACTACCGATTATTGCATTGATAGATATTTTACGAAATGATTTTAAAGGAAATAACAAACTGATTTGGATATTGGTAATTCTCTTTACGAGTCTTATTGGAGTGCTACTTTATTTCAGATTTGGAACTAAACAAAAAATTATGAAAAATTTGGCTTAATTAAAAATAATCTGATTTTGATCATTATCAAGAATTTTAAAATTAAAATCATTACGATTTGATTCTCTGAATGCAAAATTAGTTTATTAGACAAATTTTGAACTAACGATTTGCTAGTCCTAAAAATCTCCGATTTTCCAGTCGCACAAATCATATAAAAACTTGTTGTAATTAATTATACTTAACAATACAATAACTTAAAATTTGAATTTATCTGATTATATTAGAAAAAGAAACGGTGTACCATTAGGAGCAAGTAATTCACTTCGAAATATGATGATCCGTTCTTTGGGAGCTGGAAAGTTTTCAAAATTTTGGAAATATTGGAATCCTATTTGGAGTTATTATTTGGGGAAATATATTTTTAAGCCTCTTAAAATCATACTTCCTCCTGATTTGTCACTATTAATCACATTTGCGTTCTGTGGTTTTATACATGATTTAGTAATAATGATAATAAGATGGGATTTTGCATTACTATTAACACCTTGGTTTTTACTAATGGGGCTTTGCGTGATTATAGGTGATTATGCTAAAATTGACTATTCAAAATTCACATGGGTAATTCGAGCTTCTATAAATATATTAATCATTTCAAGCTGTCTACTTATAGCGTATCAGGTACAAATCTGAATGTAAACAAGCCAAAATGAAAAGAAATAAAAAGTCATAATTACGAAAACTTAAAAGAAATATATAAAATGAAACTCTTTCTCAAAACTTATAGAAACAGAATTACAATTCTATTATTAATTAGTGTATTTACAAATATTATAGTGATGAGAAATTTTGATGCTCCACTAAAAAATGAAATTTGTAAAAATGGAATTATTTCTTTTGAACTTGCAAAAGACCTAGATGAAACTATAAAAATATTAGACTCTTGGGATACAAATGCAAAAATTAATGTAAGTTTAAGTTTAGGGTTTGACTTCCTATTTCTTTTGGTTTATTCAAGTTTTATTGCATTACTAATTTATAACATCAATAATCTTTTATGGAAAAACAATTCTCTCTTTAAATTTGGCAAACTTTTAATTTTCCTAATTTTTATTGCAGCCTTTTTTGATATTATTGAAAATATTGCTCTAATTAAATTATTATTAGGCAATTTAGAGCAAATATGGTCATCTATTGCCTATTATTTTGCAACAATTAAATTTACTATAATTCTAATTTGCATCGTCTACCTTTTTATAAATGGGCTTTTATTATTATTTAAGAAAAAACAAAAAATATGAGCTAAAGCTGCAGTGAAATTAGCTTTCTTTTTCTGAACTACATGTCAAATTTGGTGCTAAACTAAATAACTAACCATAATATAAAAATTGCTTTTAATGCTTAAAAAAACTTCATAAAAAAATTAAAAGACAATAGACGTTTTTACTTTAGTAAAATAATTGCAAACTCATATTCTATTCAAAAAAACACTATCTTTCTTTCATTAATGCTTGAAAATCTGGCTCGTTTTGCAAACAATTAAGATCTGGATCATGTTTAAGGTAGTTATAGTTTTCAAAACCATTTTCCATTGCTTTTTTTAAATTTTCAATAGCTGCTGGTTTATCATCTATTAATGCGTAAAAACAAGCAGCATTATAAACAATAATTGGGTCGTTTGGATTTTGTTCAATTCCTTTCCGCATTTCATTTTTTGCTTCCTCTAATCTGTCTAATCTTTTTAGTGTAAAGGCATAAAATTGGTGGGCACGAGAGTCATCCGGGTGATGTAGCAAATAAGTGGGGTAAAATAATTGCGCGCGCTCAATAATATCTTGAAGATTTTTTTCATCGTGTAATGTCTCATAAGCCATCTGCAAATCTCCATAAGGGGAGTGAAAATCTCCATTAAGCTCTAAAACTTTATTAAAATCAAATACAGCCTCTGCATCTCTTTCCATAACCCTATATAATCGACCTCTAACCCAATAAGCAAAAAAATTCTCCGGATCAAAAGTAATTGCCTTTTCGGTAGCTATCAAAGCTTCTTTTGGTAAATTTTTATTATAATAAACCAAGCCCAAAGAACTATAGGCTTCAGATGAAGTAGAATCATATATTAAAGCTTTTAATGATGACTCTTCTGCTTTTTTAATCCATTTGAGATTTTTATCATGAGTTTCATATAATAAAGCACAAGCCTCAGCCATTCCTGCATATGCGGCAGCATACTTTGGATCCAAATCTATAGCATTTTGAAAAAGTTCAATTGCTAAAAGAAGATACGTTTTAGTATAACGAAAAAGAAAATCTCTAGCTCTAAGGTTGGCATCATATGCCTCACTATTCATTGTAGCTCTTTTGCCAAGTGCTACTTTTTCTTTAGGAGTAAGTTTTAATTGCAATGACTTTACAATCTTCTTAGCTACCTGCTCCTGAATACCAAAAACATCCTTAATTTCTCCATGATAAATCTCGGCCCATAGTTGTGCATCTTTTTCAACATCAATTAACGCTGTAGATATTTTTAAATCATTATTCATTTTACGCACAGTACCTTGTAAAAGAAAACTTGCATTCAATTCTTGACCTAAAGTTACTACATCCAATACAGAATCCCGATACCTCATTGAAGTACTTCTTGATGCAATATCAAGCTCCTTAATTCCAGATAAACGAATAATAATTTCTTCTGTTAATCCATCACTAAAATAATTGTTATCATTATCCAAACTTAGGTTTTGGAATGGTAAAACTACAAGTTTTTTATTGTCATTTTTTGATGTATGTTTAGATAGTTCTGTATTTAATTTCAACTCCTCACCATTTTTATTTTTTTTAATGCCTTTTACAGAAAAATGATATAACCAAGCAAAAACCAAACTGACTGGAAAGCCTATAATTAATATAAATATTAAAGTTTTCATTAAATAGGGTGGTGCATTGAAAGCAGGAAGAACAATAGAAGATACCTGGGCAATTACCCATGCTACAACTAAATAGGTTATTGCTTTTTTCAATACATTTCGTCTTTTAAGCTCTGCTATGTATTTTTTAAAATTCACTTTAACTTGTCTTTCATTTAATTAAAAGAATCTAATTATGCTTCCAATTGTTATTTTACCAAGATTGGAGAAACTAGAGACAACTTAAAAGGGGGGGTGTAGACTGAAAAAGGAGCCTCTGAAATCATCAGCTTAATTCATATTTAAATATAAGAAAAATTTATCTAACTATGTATTAAGAAAAACAAAATAATTCCATAATGTTAGTGTTAAAACTTTGATTTTCAATGTTAGACCAACATATTTCAACCTTTTAAAAATGATTAAAAAAAAAGACAAAGAAGTAACTAAAAGGCAATAATTCATAAAATTTATGCTTACTTTTAAACTAAATTTATGTTAATAAATATTCAATAAACAAATTACTAGGTTAAAAAATTACTGATTTCCAAGCTGCGCAATTATTAATATAGACCTTTTGACATTAATTTGAAAAATAAACATAAATGTTGCAACAAAATTAACCAAGAATCTCAAGGTGGAGTTCTTGAATTAATTATTGAATGTAATTTAAGTTGATAGAAGAATTTGCTAAGGGGGATAATTACCTGAAATCAATAGAATTATTAGCGGACTTTATGGATGCTCTATTTTGGGAACGTTAGAAATAAAAATTTTCGTTCCAAATTTAATAATAGAATCCAAGAAATTAGTCTGGAATTAATTATAAAGGCTGAAAAAGAAGATAAAAACAGGAATTGTAGATTTATAAGTTTGAATTTTTTGTATTAAAGGCATGAATTTTATAAAAAATAAAGCTGAGAAAATTGAAACCTAAACTAATATACTACATATAGAAATTAAGATATTTATAAATAAAAAAATGGAAGGTCAAACAGATAATTATTTAGATAACCATTATATTCATAGAAGTAATTGGTTGAGAGCAGCTGTTTTAGGTGCAAATGATGGAATTCTTTCAACAGCAAGTCTTGCAATTGGTGTTGCGGCAGCGAGTGATAATAGAGAGTTGATTGTTTTTACAACTTTAGCAGGTTTAGTAGCTGGTGCTTTATCTATGGCAGCTGGAGAATATGTTTCAGTAAGTTCTCAAACAGATATTGAAAAAGCAGATATTGAAAGGGAAAAGCAGGAGTTGATAGAAATGCCTGAATTGGAACTTCAACGATTGGCTGAAATTTATGAAAAAAGAGGTCTAAAAAAAGAAACTGCACTTACAGTTGCAAAGGAATTGACCGAATATGATGCATTGGGAGCACATATTAGAGATGAATTAGGACTTAACGAAATAAGTCAAGCTCAGCCTATTCAAGCGGCTTTCGCTTCGGGAGCAGCTTTCTCAGTTGGTGGCGTTCTACCTCTTTTGGTAGCTCTCTTTTTACCTTTAAAAAGTATGGAATATACACTCTATGGGTTTGCACTTTTCTTCCTTATAATTTTGGGTTCATTGGCTGCTAAAACAGGAGGTTCTAATATGGGAAAAGCAATTATTAGAATAACATTTTGGGGGACTATTGCAATGGGATTAACTGCACTAGTTGGGTATTTATTTGGTGTAAATGTGTAGAAATAAATTTATATTAGACCATTATTTATTGTTAAAAAAAATAGTGTAAGAGACTTCTTTATTTAAAAAAAAAATAAAGTAGTAAAAGTTTGACAATAAAAAATTAAAAATTATAGATGAAACACTTCTTTTTTTTTACCTCTATTTTAATTATATTTAAACCCGTTTATGTGCAATTTTATTTCACTAATTTTTGTAATTAAAAGAATACTATACCAGTATGAGTATATTTTATGAAAAACATGTTTTATATCCAGAATCCATATTAATTAGAAATTTTATTGGAAAAGTTAGTCTGAAAGATATTATTGATTCTTGGGAATATTTACATGTAAACAATCTAATTGACAATAAAGTTAAGGGAGTGATCAATAATTTATCTGGTTGTGAACTTATTATGGATATGGAAAATTTCAAAACTTTAATAGATTATCTGAAAAAGCAGGATTATATTAAAGAAATTAAACTAGCTGTAATAACTGACACTCCAAAAACGATGATTTTTCCTTTTTTAGGTGAAGAGCAAGAAAGAGAATTAAAAATTAAACCATTCTCAACAATGGAAGCTGCTGTTAACTGGATATTAATGGGTTTATTATAAATTCTGAGTTTATTTTTTTAGAAAATTAATACCGAAAGTATTCATATTAATTTAATAGAGAATACGAACTATACCGCAAATAATTTAGACTAGCCTTTAAACTTAAAAGACAACAATAGAAATGAAAGTTACAGCTCAACACAATGAACGTATAGCAAAAATGACATTCGCATCTGTTTTCCCTCATTATGTAACAAAGGTTGAAAAGAAAGGAAGAACAAAGTTAGAACTTTATCAAGTAATAGAATGGTTGACTGGTTATGACATATTAAGACTGCAAAAATTTATTGATGAAAAAGCAACATTTGAGACGTTCTTTCAAAACGCAGAATTAAACCCAAATGCTCACCTTATTAAAGGAATAATTTGTGGCTATAGAATAGAGGAAATTGAAAACCCTTTAACGCAACAAGTAAGATATTTAGACAAAATAGTAGATGAATTAGCCAAAGGGCGTAAATTGGAAAAGATTTTACGAATTGAATAAAAAAACTGTTATTGAAACCTCATATAATTTATACCTAAATTTTAAGTACTTACAAAAAAAATGAATAAAACTAGAATTTTAGGAATCATATGTATACTAATTGGATTATCCTCTCTTACTCATTTGAAAACGATGGAATTGATTTTATTTTTGTTTTATTAGTTGGATCGGGTTTCTTATTAACATCAACAGGCAAATATAAATCTGAAAATAAAATTTAAATAATGAGTATGAATAAACCTAGAATTTTTGGAGGAATCATAGTAATCATTGGAATAATTTTGAACAACTCTTCATTAGAATTTAAAGGAATTGGATTTGTTGCAGGAGCATTCGTTGGAATTGGATTTGGGTTAATAGTATTCGGTAATACCATTTTCAAGAAAGCAAATTAAAAAATTTGGTGTTGGCTTCCACTCTATCCAAATGAATACTAAATTGGTATCATTTTAGCTAAATCTAAAATGACAATAATAAAAACTAGTAAATAGTTACAGCTTTTAAAGTAGCTAAAACATTAAATAAATGTTTAAAATTAAAACTCCGAAAGGTTAGATATATTATTAATAATATACTTGAAAAAATTGCAAAATTCTGTAGTTTAGAACAATTCTTATTTCAAAAAATACTATACTTGCTTCTTCAAAAAATGAGTTATTTAAAATAACAAGTTTAGTTTTTTAAAACCATGATTTAAAATTAATAACATGATAGAAAAGAAGTTTGATGATAAAGGATTTTATCTATTTATAAAAAGTAATCCAATTGTCACACTTGAAAATATGTTAAATGGTTTGGAATATTTACAAAAGGACACAACTCTACCAAGAGATTTACGAATATTTGAGGACGCGACTAATGTTGAAGTAACTTTCGATATTAGTGTTGTTGATTTATTACAAGAAAAAATGCAGGAAATTTCCCAAAAATATAATTCAATTAGACATGCCGTTATCCATAATTCTCCCAAAAATACTGCATTTGCAATGCTTATTGGTCAAAATAAAATTGTTGATAAATATCAAGTAGAAATATTTTACACAGAACAGGCTGCGTATAAATGGCTTATTAATTTGTAAAATATAACTTACTATTTTCTCTATAAAAGAAATAGTGTTAAGGTATTGAATAGAAATAATTTTTGTTAACAATTTACAAAAATAAAAGACTCAAAAACAGCGCGTTAAAAGCCTTCACCTTATTCAATTTATCAAAATCTCAAAAAGCAATAACTACGTAGTAATTAACTATTCTTATATTTAACGTTAGCTATAAAATTAAAAAATTTACTACAAAATAAACGGGTAAAAAAATCTTTAGATAGACAAGAAAAATTGAAGTTTTGAGATAAATGTATTTTCTCCAATTAATTTGTGTAATTTAATCTAAATTAAAACCATAACATAAAAATTCATTTTAAACTACAATGACATAAAAAAAATTCCAACGACAAACCAAAAACAGCTAAACAGGAGCATGAAAAAACACCAAAAAACTACTAATAAAAATTATATTTTCTTTTAATTAAACTAAATAATAACAACAAACGTTCAACAATAGATTTACTACAACCTAAAAATCTCCGATTTCCAAGTAGCAAAAATCTTCTAAAAACTAATTCAACGCATTTTAAAAATCAGAATATGAAAAAAATATTGATAATTAGTATATTGATTTTTAGTAATGTAGCATTCGGACAAATCCCGGGTAAAACAATTGAAGGACCTATCATTTTATTTGACACGCTTAGCGTTAAAGAAGGAGACATTCTATATTTAGGAAATGGAAGTGACCCTAAGACCGGTAATTTTATACACCTCTACTCCCCTAAAAACACAAATATTCCATTAGCAAAGGACATCATTGCCGGTTTTTTTTCAAAAAATACAGGATTTGATTCTAAAGCAATACCTCAAAAAAATTTAGATAAAGATTTTGCAGGTAAACAATTAGCTATTAAAAGTTTTAGCAAAATTTCGTCTAAAAAAAAGGGAAAAAGAATTCTAGGAGTTATTAATATGAAGGAGATTCAATTAATTGAGGATGCCTTTTTTAACGATATTGTAGTAGACTTTGAATTGGCACTACAATCAGGAGAAATAACTAAAATTAGCGCACCTGAATTGCTAGATAAAGAACCTAGGGAATTATTATTTTCACCATTTATAATGACTAGTAAAGGTATTGAGCCCGTTATTGTAGTTATTAATAATTTGAATAAAAATGAACTTTATAATAAGACATTTAATTGGGTTAACTCCTATAATATTTTTCAAAATAAAGCAACTATATCAACAGTTCCAAATGAAATGATTAGCGTTCATGACATTGCTGAAAATATAAAATTTAGTAGAATTATGGGGTTGGATCTTATTGCCGATTTACCTTATCTGTTCTCCGTTGAATTTAAAGATGGTGAAATTACAATGGCATTTACTTTAGGAGGTGAAAACGGAGATATACTAGATGTAAATGGAGAAGTTATTGCCAACATTTCCCCATCTCATATGTATAATAAAAATGGAGAAATAGCCAAAATGAGTCAAGTCTTTAAAATAGAGGCAGAAAAGTTAATGAATGATATATCTAATGACATGGTTAATTATTTAATGAAATAATAAATAGCTTATTCTTTTTAAAAAAACAAGAAATTATTAAACAAACTATAGCTTATAAAAATTGATTTAAATGATGTTTGAAACAGGAAGATTACTAGTTAGAAAACTTAACACAAACGATTCAAAATTGTTCTTTGAATTAATGAGTAATCCTAATGTTATGAATCCTATTCCTCAAAAAGTATTTACTAAAATTGAAAGCGATACTAAACTAAATGACCTAATTTTACTTGAAGAATCTTCAAAAACAAAAATTTGGTGTTTGACAGAAAAAGGGAATGATTCACTTATTGGAATTTGTGGACTTTTAAAGAATGATGAAAACGATAATGTGATAGCTTACCGATTAATTGAAAGGTTTTGGGGAAAAGGATATGGAACTGAAATAGCAAAAGGGCTGATTGAATATTCCTTTGAAAACTTAAATTTTGAAAAAATTACGGCAGATGTCAATATTGAAAATAAAAAATCTTCAAAAATAATAGAGAAATTTATGAACCCTGTCCGAGAATTTTTTAATAAAGAGGATAATTGTACAGACAGAAGGTATGAAATAACAAAAAAAGGCTACAAAATTGTATAAAATTTGTAATCAAACCAATTCAATGCAATACTTTTTTTTAAATTTTTAAAACAATTAAACACCTACACAACAATAACCTATTCAATAGCTTTAATCTATATACGTGCTTAAATACATTTTCCGGCTAAATTCTTTTGGGTGTTATTTATTTTAGTATATTAGCTCAAAATATTAGCAGACATTGCTCACAATTTCAACATTATGAATTTTCTTTCAAATAACATTAAGCACATTAGAACTTTAAAAGGTTTAACACAAGAACAATTTGCAGAAGACTTAAAAGTATCACGTTCAAGAATAAGTTCTTATGAAGAAAACAGAGCCGTTCCTCCTATTGAATTTTTAGTTGATCTATCTGAATACTTTAATATTCCTCTTGATATTTTAATTAAAAATAATTTATCTGGAGCTAAAGACACTACATTTATTGAAATTGGAAATAGACGTATTTTATTTCCAATTACTGTGAATGGAGCCAATGAAGATTTAATTGAAATTGTTCCTGTTGAGGCTTCCGCAGGATATTTACGTGGATATTCTGATCCTGAATATATTGAGCACCTAGCTAAAATTAAATTACCCTTCTTACCTGTAGGAACACATAGAGCATTTCCAATTAAAGGTGACTCCATGTTACCTGTTAAAAGTGGATCCTATATTGTAGCAAAATTCATTGAAGATTTAAGAGATATTAAAGATGGCAGAACTTATATTGTCCTTTCTAAAAGTGAAGGAATGGTTTATAAACGTGTATTTAAAAAATTAGAAGAACACAATATGTTGCTTATGGTGTCAGATAATAAAAAATACGATGCTTATTATTTACAAGCTGAAGATGTACTTGAAATTTGGGAATTTACTTGTAGCATAAATACACAAGAATATGATGAACACGAATTAAAAATAAGCAGTATTGCCAGTATGTTAACCCAACTAGGTATTGAATTGAAAGAATTAGAAAAATCGCTACAGTAAATGTACTCCATAGTTGATATAGAAACCACAGGCCATAGTTCAAAAATTACTGAAATTTCCATTTTTATTTTTGATGGTAAAAAAGTTATAGATGAATATACAACATTAGTAAATCCTGAATGTAGCATCCCTCCTTTTATCACCAATTTAACAGGAATTACCAATGCTATGGTAGGCAATGCACCAAAGTTTTATGAGATTGCAAAAAAAGTACTCGAAATTACTAAAGACACTATTTTTGTAGCTCACAATGTTAATTTTGACTACAATATAATTCAAAAAGAATTTAAAGATTTAGGTGCTGAATTTAAACGTAAAAAATTATGTACAGTTCGTTTATCTCGTAAATTAATACCAGGTTTACAATCGTACAGTTTAGGCGCGCTTTGCACAACACAAAACATTGTAATAAAAGATAGACACAGAGCAAAAGGCGATGCTGAAGCTACAACTATATTATTTCAAAAATTGGTACAATTAGATACAAATCAGGTTGTATTTAATTCTTTTTTAAACCCACGTTCAAGACAAGCTACTCTACCTCCATTACTTTCAAAAAAAATAGTTGATAACCTTTCTGAAAAAACAGGTGTTTATTATTTTCTGAATGAAAAAAAGGAAGTTATTTATGTTGGTAAAGCAAATAACATTAAGCAACGTGTTATAAGTCATTTTTACGACAAGTCTAAAAAAGAACAAACTATGTGCCTGGAAACCAGTAATATTACTTTTGAAGAAACAGGAAATGAATTAGTAGCACTGCTAAAAGAAAGTTCAGAAATAAAGAAAATATATCCAAAATTTAACAGGTCACAAAGAAGAACTAGCGAAAGCATTGGTTTATTTAATTATGAAGACAGAGATGGAATTATTCATTTGGCATACAATAGATTAAAATTAGTTTCCAATCCTATAATGAGCTTCTACAACGTAACAGAATGCCGGCTTTTTTTAGAAAAATTATGTGAAGAGTATGAATTATGTCCAAAATATTGTCACTTACAAACCAATGTAACAACTTGTTTTCATTACCAAATAAAAAAATGTAACGGAATTTGCAAAAATGAAGAAGACATTGACCAGTATAATTTAAGAGTCCAAAATGCTGTAGAATCAGTTCAATTTAAATCCAATAATTTTGTAATAACAGAAAACGGAAGAACTTCAAATGAGAAAGCCTATATTTTAGTATTAAATGGTATGTATCAAGGATTTGGTTTTGCAAATAAAAAAGAACCCTTAAAAACTGCTAATGATTATTTAAATATTATAGAATTAAGAAAAAATAACAATGACGTTAAAAGAATTTTAAATTCGTATTTAAAAAACAACACTGAACAAGTAGAACTTTTAAGTGATGCTTTAGTTGAAATAGACCTTTTTAAAATGTTCTAAAAAATAATTGAGCCTTAAAAATCTCTTTCTAAGGCTCAACTAATGATAAAAATTTCAGATAACTTTTATACTAATATAGTATCTGAAATACTACCAGATAATTTTTTATATAATAAATTATTAAATAAGTAGAATTACATATGATGAATATATAGGTCTACAATTTTCTTAATTTCCTCATGATTATTAAATAAACGCTCATTCATATCCTTGTCATTATATCCTTTTAATCTTTCAACAAAGCTATTTATTGTTCCTTCAGGAAAAATGCCATCTTTTTGATAGAAGCTGCTTTCTTTTTCTAAACATTCAGCAGATTCATAACAAGATGTAGGTAAGCTATTTAAAGAATTATATAATGTTTTATGTTTATCACTAAAAATATTAACATTCACATACATTTTGTTTGCTTTTTCTAAAGAATCTTCCGCTAAAATACCTTCCTTAGCAGCCATTATTATAGCAGCCATTAAATGGTATAAATCGGCCGATCCATCCGGAGATCTAAGTTCAACAGTTTGTTTGCCTGGTATATATGGAACATCTCCTCTTTCTTGAGGATTGGCATCTTTAATCATATTTGTTTTTGCAATCCAACCAAGTGGAACTCTCATAAGAACAGATCTATTACTATCTCCCCAACAAACCATTGTTGGTGCTTCTTGATGTGGAACAAGTCTTAAGTATGAAGTGGGTATTGAATTACCAAATGCAGTTATAGATCTTGCTTTATCTAAGATTCCAGCCATCAATTTCTTGGCAATATCAGTTAAACCAACGTCATCATTCATATAGTTTACACCATCTTTTTCAAGCATCATATGTATATGTAATCCACTTCCAGCTTTACCAACTGTAATTTTTGGAGCAAAACTAATTGTTACCCCATATTTTTGCCCAAGCATTCTCAAAATCCATTTAGAAACAATCAATTGTTCAACTGCTTCTTCAGCATCAACAGGCGTAAATTCAATTTCCTGTTGTTCATACATATGAGTCTCAGTTGTAAAATTTCCTACTTCAGTATGACCATATTTAATTTTACCACCACATTGTGCAATAGTTAATAAAGCTTCTGTTCTAAGGTTTTCCCAATTTGCAAAAGGTGAAGCTTCGTGATAGCCTCTTTGATCTTTTGAAGGATATAATTCATTTTTTTCGCTAATAACATAGTATTCCAATTCTCCCATTGCTTTAAAAGTATAACCCGTATCTTTTGTAAATTGATTTGAGGCTTTCTTTAAAATATATTCAGGAGAACTTTCAAGTGGTTGTCCACCTTTAATATAAAATGAACAAAGAATATCTAGAGTTGGATGCTCTGTAAAAGGATTTACAAAAGCAGTTCTAAATTTTGGAATAACGTACAAGTCACTATAATCTGCTTCTATATAAGAAAATAAACTTGAGCCATCTACGCGCTCTCCAGTTGATAATATTGATTCAAGATAATCTTTACTGGTAATTACAAAATTTAACGTTTTTAGTTTTCCATCTTCACCTACATATCTAAAATTTAACATCTCAATTTGATGGTCATCAATAAATTTTATAATGTCGTATTTTGTAAATTCTCGAGCTGGTTTTTTAAGATGTTTTACCAGTTTATTTGGGTTCATTAATATTTCTAAATCTCTCATTTTATATCTTCTTTATTTTGATAATCTAAAACGTTTTCATTAAAGAAAAACGTTAACAAATATAGTTTCTTTTAATATCAATATTTAGTGAAATATATGCAACAACTTATGGTATTTTACCATATAAATTGTACTAAAATTATAAACTGTACTTACTCTTTTTGATTCGTATAATTTTAGAGAATAAATATAAAAACTCACTTATATTTAAATGAATTCAAAAAGGTTATAAGTATACTAGCAAATGAAAAATATTAATGCAAAACGAATTCATAGTTCGAATATAATAGCAACTAGAAATAAATAAACCTTTTAGTAGCTCTCTATATGAAGTAGCCTTTTTTTTGTAGATTTTTTTAGAACAAGTAAACAACGGAAAATCAATTATTGGTTTGTATCCTCCAACAAATGAACAAACTTTGGTAGATTTTGTTGAATGGCGTAAATCGATTCAACTATAATTGATTTTTATAAATTAGAAAATACTACAAATCCATTATACAAAAAAACCATTAAATAGCTCCTAAAGGAAAACTATTTAATGGTTTTATATTCTTAAATAAGAAGTGCTCTTATCTAATTTATTTTTTAATTCTTAATTATTTTAAAAGTATGAGAATCTTTTACAAATTGAACAGTAATAAAGTAGATTCCACTTGGGAAACGTTCTAAATCAATGGTTTTCTCATTTCTATTTTCATTAAGTTTCAATAAAAATAATTCTTGACCAACATAATTACGAACAGTAATAACTTTCATTGCTTCATTAGCAGTAATTGTTATATTTTTGCTCATAGGATTTGGATATGCATTTATTTGAAGCTTTGTAGATGGAATATCTTTACTTGCAAAACCTCTGTTAAAGTCTCCTTTAGCTAATTTATCTTCCAAACATCCTGGATTTAAATTTATCTCATCCAAATAGGTATTTCCTATAAATGAAGAACCTGTTTTAAAATTCACTTTATCTGCATAACAACTTCCTTCTAAAACACTTTCTAAAGCAAATTCTATCTCTGCATTTGGAGCAATTATCTGCCCTTGTACAAATGAGTTATTGAATATACAAGGTTGGTTACCTTTATAATTATAATGAACATCTTCAGCAGATCTGTTGTTTTCAACACTTAATGATAAGTTATCTCTACCTAAAGCTTGCCACACACCAATATTTATATCTATAGCTCCATTTTCAGTATTATATAGCACTTGTGCATTATCTCCCAAAAACACCCATCTACCAATATTATAGGTTCCTGCACTCATTTTTAATATTGAATTTGCTTGTAATCGCACTTCTTTATATTTACCTGGTGCTAACTGTACTGTTTCGTTATCATCAATTTTTATTTTCTTTGAACCAAAGTGGTTATCAACATTCAATTCAATTTTATCCATAACAGCTACACAACTTGAATAATCACTTGTTGCTCCTGTTTCATTCATGGATGATTTTCTATTTGGAATTTTCACTGAATTTGCAACTTGAATATAATCAACCACAACACGAGATTCTCCTTGTACATACACTTCATTTCCAGCATGAAGATCACCTACAATAGTAGCATCACTTCCACCTTGTAACGAAACATTTTCAAATCGAATAGTTTCTGATGAACCTACATTCCCCCATGATTGAGTTAAGGCTTTATCAAAAACAACTCCTTTCCAACCATATATTGCATAGTCATTAATAGATTCTATAATACTTGCACCTAAATCTACTACTGCTAAAATATCTTCTCCTGTACGTTCTCCAGTACATTGATAAAAGTTATTTATAACTTCAGTTCCAATAGGACTTGTTCCTTTTGCAAATGCTGAAATATAATACTCAACTGGTTCAAAGCATCCAGCAGTATCAATTTGTGCAATTTCCGGTTTTACTCTCACTAGTATTTCTATCATACTTGTTTGACCAACTGCAAGTGTATTGCCAATATCCAATAAACTCGTTTCACTAATACCATCAAAATCAGGATTAATCATTAGGTCTTCTGAAAATATACATTTAACCTCCAAATTACTTGCGTTAGAAAACGCTTCACTTAAATCAAAAGCGACATTGGAATTTCTTAATTCTACATCACCACCATTATTTACAATAACTTTATAAACTACTTCACGCTCACCACCACCAATATTAACAATATCTTCAATAGTTAAATTTTCAATATTAATAATTGGGTTTTCAGGATCTAAAATTAAATCGTTTAAGGGAATAGCATCAAAACCATTAAGATTAAAAGTGTGGTCTTGAATTTTTATTGGCGCTCCTGTTGAAGTTTTACCAATTTCTGTCTCATAAATAGATTTATTAAAAGAACTACCTATTTTTAATTGCATTAAATTAATTTTGGTAGAATCAAAATATTCTTGAGTTGTTAAGGTCGTAAAATCTCCGTCCATAGTTGATGAGCTTTCTACTTGTGTTGGTATTGATAAGGCTTCTGGATAGATAGCAACAATTTTTTGTCCAGCAATTAAATTTACTGTAGTTCCATATCCGTTATCAACGATTCCAAGAACATCATCCACTACCTTATAATCCATTGCAATTCCTAATTCTACACTAATATGAATTTTAGGATCAAATTCAAAATTCATATTTTGATTTACACTAAATGTTGGACTAAGGTCCCCAAAATCAAGTGACCCAATTTCTCCTCCTAATGAAATTGATGTTGGTATACCACCAAATTCTAACAATGAAATTAAGTCAAAATCTAATTTACTTATATCATTTTTTACACCACTAACTTTTAATTTTTTCCCATCATTTAATGAGCTAAAGCTTAAATTATCATTAGTTACTTTTTTAAAAACACCATTTATTTCTGGAAGTGGTGGTGCACCTGTTGGTAAATCTGGAGTTTCAATAGTTATTTGATTATTAGTTATGGAAGCAAATCCATAATTTCTAGGAGGGAATGAAGATTGATTGTATGCTTCTAAAATATTTTGAGCAATACCAAGTATTGGAGAAGCACCAGTTGTACAGGCTATTATGTCAGATTCTTGTTTGTTTGTACCAAAAGCATTTTCGCAAGCATTTACCAAAGGAGGCAAAGGATTTAAAAAAGAAGGTAATGGGATAGATTCATTAATAATATAAAAACTTCCAAGGTCCCATGTTTGAGGAACTCCTGCACATCCAACTCCTGGAATAGGTAAACCAAAACAGGCTTTTACATATAAACCAGCTCCAACTTGAAATTTCAAGTTTTCTAATATGGGCCCCACTTCCATCTCATAAAAAGGGGGAGTCACTTGAAGCATATTTTCTTTTTCATTTACTACATAAGAAGTTTGAATAGTAAATTCATCACCGCAGCCAAAAGTATTTGCTTCTGGGTAGGTTATTGTAATTTCAACAGGATAATCCACCTTTAAATCAGCATTTCCAACATCGTTTAATTCAATATATCCACCATAGTCAACTGTCAATCCAGCGTTTAAAGTTGGTTTTATTGTTACAAATGAAAAATCGCCTAAACCATTCACAACATCAAATACCCATCCAGGTGCATTTATACCTATCTCGCTTAACATTTGCCTAACTATTTCGGCTCCAATTTCCGCACCTAAATTACTAGGCTGGGCTAAATTTCCAAAATGCTCCTTTTTAGATTGTCTCGTTTCCAATCCAATTTTGGGGTTTGGATCAAGACTCACATTTGATAATTGTTGGTTAAAATTTATAGTTTGAATTTGGGTGTTTAAATCACCCGCTGTTTGGGAAAATAATGTGCAAGTAAATAGAAAGCACATTGCTATACTTAAAGTAATTTTTTTCATAGTAAAAATAAATTGAAGATTAGTTAGTTTAATGATTTGATTATAAATTTAGTGAAAATTATATGACAATTATCATCTTTTTAACAACTGACCTAATTATTACTATAAATGGCAGAATTAAGCATATTTCAAAATTCTTATTTCACCA
>Ga0102811_1000379_pt1 | contig 22483 bp, 19 predicted proteins | sample ColrivemetaGS705_FD_84507 | JGI IMG/M metagenome (GOLD analysis project Ga0102811, IMG submission 84507) | Estuarine microbial communities from the Columbia River estuary - Flood tide ETM metaG S.705 | ecosystem: Environmental > Aquatic > Marine > Intertidal zone > Estuary | place: USA: Columbia... | reverse complement strand
CATTTTAACAAACGATTTGCTACAACCGAAAAATCTCTGATTTTCCAGTCGCACAAATCATATAAAAACTCGTTGTACCCAATTAAAAAAGAACCTTAAAAATACATAATAAGGAAAAAAGATATTATCTTTGATAGTATCAAATGATAGTACCACTATGAAACCACCTTATGACATTACACCAAATATTTTAAAGTTAATTTCTTCTATATCAGAAAAAATTGGAGAAACTAATGCTAATTATTTAAATAAACCTTCCACTACACTGAGAAAACAGAATAGAATTAAAACTATTCATTCTTCATTGAAAATTGAGGGAAATACATTAACTGAGGAACAAATAACTGCTTTATTAGAAAACAAAAGAGTAATTGGACCTCAAAAAGATATTAAAGAAGTACTTAATGCAATTGAAATTTACGAAAACTTAGAAAAATTCAATCCATATAACGAAAAATCATTCTTAGAAGCACATTCTAGTTTAATGAATAATCTTGTTGAAAATGCAGGAAAGTACAGAAAACAAGGAGTCGGAATTGTTAAAGGGTCTAAAGTTGAACACTTAGCTCCACCATATGAAAACGTTCCAAACTTAATGAAAGATTTATTTCAATATCTAAAAAAATCAGAGGAAATTGAATTAATCAAAAGTTGTGTTTTTCATTACGAAATGGAATTTATTCACCCTTTTCTTGATGGAAATGGTAGGATGGGCAGATTATGGCAAACTTTAATACTAATGAGAAAATATCCAGTTTTTGAGTATATCCCTTTTGAGACACTTATCAGTAAAGACCAAGAAAAATATTATAGAGCATTATCTGAAAGTGATAAATCTGGAAAATCAACGAAATTCATTGAGTATATGTTAAATGTCATTGACACTTCAATTAGTGATTTGTTAAAATATAATAATAGAACACTGAATGAAAAAGATAGACTTGATTATTTCATTTCATTGAATAAGTCCGAGTTCACTCGGAAAGATTACATGGATATTTTCAAAGACATTTCTTCTGCTACCGCAAGTAGAGATTTAAAGAAAGGACTTGAAATTGGAATATTTGAGAAAATAGGAGAAAGAAATAAAACAAAATACAGGTTAAAAACTGGGTACAACAACTCATAAAATTTATGCTTAAATTTGAACTAATACAAACGACAAACATTCAACATACGATTTGCTTTGGCAGAAAAATCTCCGATTTTTCAGTCGCACAAATCATAACCCTAAACCGTTAGCCAAAATTAGAGAAAAAGAACAAAAAATATGAATTGGATTTTAGGAATCACCTCTGTTTTGGTTTTAATCTTTTTAGTAAATAATTATTACAGAAAGAAAAGATTTAAAAATTTAAAAGTAAATCTTCTTAAAAATTGGGGAAAACAGAAAGAAAATGAGTATTTTAATTTTTATATTATTAAACAATACTTTGAGAATAATTTCCGAAAAGATCAATCCTATCACCAAATTTCTGAAAGAACAAGTGTAGATTTAGACATTGATGAACTTTTCAAATTTATTGACAGAACTTCTTCAAAAATTGGACAACAATATCTTTATTTTAAGATAAGAACAATTGAAACAATTGAAAAATTAAAAAAGTTTGATTTATTAAGTAACCTATTTCTAAACAATGAAAAATTAAGAGTTAATAGTCAATTGATTTTATCAAAATTAAATTCCCAAAACTCTTATGATTTAGAAAAACTCATAAATGACAAACCAATACAGAAACCTAGCTATTTAAAATTTATCTATACTTCATCTTTTACTTCCGTATTACTGATAATTCTAGGTTTTTTCAATCCAATATTTTTCCTTTTTTTAATACCTATCTTTTCTATAAACACCATTTTTCATTATAAAAACAAAGAGAATGTCGCTTATTATATCAGTGCAGTAAGCCAACTTTCAAAAGCTTTAAAAGTAGGAAAAGAACTTTCATCATTTGATGAAATTAAACTACATTTTTCTGATTTATCTTTTATAAAAAAAGTAAGTGCAATTCAGACTAAAACTGAATTTGTCGCATTTGAAAACCAATTAAGTAATGAATATGCATTGCTTTTTTGGTTAATAATTGAATTGCTAAAAATTCAATTTATGATTGAATATATTGTCTTTTTTAGTTTTGTTGATTCCATATCAAAGGAAAAAGAAAGCATTGATAAACTTTTTCAATTTATTGGAGAAATTGATGCTGCAATTTCTGTTGCTTCATTAAAATCTGATAAATTAGAAAATTGCGAGCCAAAATTCACAACCGAAAAACATATTTACACGAAAGAAATCACACATCCATTAATTGAAAATTGCATAGCAAATAATATAAATCTTGTTAACAAAAGTTTATTGTTAACAGGTTCTAATATGTCAGGAAAAACAACTTTTATTAGAACTATTGCAATAAATTCTATTTTAGCTCAAACTTTAAATGTTTGTTTTGCAAAAGAATATTCCGCTCCATTTATGAAAGTTTATTCTTCTATTAGAATAACTGATGATTTACTTGAGGATACTAGTTATTATTTAAAAGAAGTTTTAACAATTAAAGAGTTGATTGACGCTTCAAATGATAAAAACCCTTGTTTATTTGTACTTGATGAAATTTTTAAAGGGACAAATACTATTGAGCGAGTTTCTGGAGGAAAGGCAATTTTATCATTTCTTAACAAAAAAAATCATATAGTTTTAGTATCAACTCACGACATTGAATTAACCGACTTGTTAGTGAAAGAAAATTACGAATTATTTCATTTTAGCGAGCTAATAGAAAATGAGGAATTAATATTTGACCATAAATTAAAAGAGGGAAAATTAAAGACTCGGAATGCAATCAAAATTCTAGAATTATATAAATATCCAACTGAAATAATAACTGATGCAAGAAAGACAGAGCAAAATAACTTTGGCTAACACCTCATGAAATTTATGCTTACATTTGAATTAACATAAGCGAAAAACATTCAACTAACGATTTGCTACGTCCGAAAAATCTCCGATTTTCCAGTCGCACAAATCATATAAAATCACGTTGTAAGCAATAAAAAAAGCGAAATATGAAAAACATTATTAATTATTACATTTTGATTTTAACACCTCTAGGATTATTGATTTGGCTATTAAGAACTGATTCAATAAATACTTGGGGATTTGTTGGACTACTATTTTTTTACTCCTTAATTTACAGAACATACATTGACGGAAAAAGACTTGCCGATAAAAATATAATTCCGAAAAAAGATATTTGGAAAATGATTATTCCTGGAAAGCGACTTGAATATTTTAAAGAATTATATCTTAAATAATTATGAGTAGATTTTACAATAAAGAAAAGAAAAGAATTACTGGATTGACTTTAGCAATAATACTTTTTGCTTTACTGATTTTAAGATTCTTTTTTAAATAATATCTTCATTAAATCGGAATTAAAACTGTTTACTACACCTTATAAAATTTATGCTTATATTTAAGCTAAATTACGAACCGACAAGTATTCAGCAAACGATTTGCTACAACCGAAAAATCTCCGATTCTCCAGTAGTACAAATTACAATACAAAAACAAATTACCCCATAAAAATGAAAACTAAACCTACATATGAAGAATTAGAAAAGCAAATAAAAGAATTCCAAAAGAGTGATGAAGAAAAATTTAATCAACTCATAAAGAATTCATTTGATATGTTAGTGCTATTGGATTCAAATGGAGTTCAGCATTATGTTAGCGAATCATGTGAGAGAATTTTAGGTTTTAAACCTGAAGAGTTAATTAATATTTCTGTAGTTGAGACAATGATTCACCCGGATGATCAGGAAAAAACGATGGCAGGTTTGAATGATATTATAAAAAGCTCTACGAATGGAGGTGCACAATATAGGCACCGACATAAAAATGGAAGTTGGGTGTATTTGGAAGCATTTGGCACCAATCAAATTAATAATCCTTTGATTAAATATGTGGTACTGAATGTTAGGGATATTACTGAACGATACCAGGCTGAGCAAAAGCTAAAAGAAAGTGAAGCTAGTTTAAAAGAACTTAATGCTACAAAAGACAAACTTTTTTCAATTATAGCCCATGATTTAAGAAGCCCATTTAATGGTATTTTAGGTTTTTCTGAACTGTTAAAAGTAAATTTAAAAGAAAGTGCTATTTTACAATCTGAAAAGTATGCAGCCTTAATAAATTCTTCAGCCAAAAACACACTTGTTTTACTCGATAACTTATTAAGTTGGGCAAAATCTCAAACAGGTCAAATTAATTTTAACCCCCAGAAAATTGATTTGTCACAAAGTATTGAGGAAATAATAGAAATAATAAATTCACAAGCAACAAATAAAAATATAGCTATACATAAAGTTCAATCGGATGAAATTGAAGTTTATGCTGATGAAAATATGCTTAAGATTATTTTGCGAAATCTTATTTCCAATGCAATTAAATTCACAAAATCAGGAGGAAATTTAAATATTGTAGTGATTTCAGATAAAAACCAAGTTGTAATTTCTATTTCTGATAATGGAATTGGGATAAATGAAGAAAAACTTAAAACTTTATTTAATATAGCTTCAAATACAACTTCACTTGGAACTGCAAATGAAAAAGGCTCAGGTTTAGGATTGGTTCTTTGCAAAGAATTTGTAGAAAAACAAGGGGGTAAAATTTGGGTTGAAAGTGAAGTTGGAAAAGGAAGTGACTTCAAATTTACGTTGCCCTTATATGAATCACTTAAGGATAAAAAATAGACTTTAAATAGGAGAAAGCCATTTTAATTTTTTATACAAAACAGTTGTTTGTATTGAAGATGAGCTAAATAATGACTTTGAATATCTAGGAATACTATATATAGTAAATACTAATAATTATCATATTTTTAAAATAAAATTAGATTAAATTTATATTAATTATTAATTGTATAAAAATTATACTATATGGAATCCTTATTTAAGTATGCAACTCCTGTATTATATTGGTTGTTAATAATTATTTGGGGATATATTTTTGTCTTTTATTTTAAAAAAGTAACAAATAAAAATAAAAATGATAAATTATTAAATTTATTATTAATAATACTAACAATTGATGCTTTTAGAACATTATTAGAAAGCGCTTATTTTGGCACTTGGTATACATCACTTTCGGGGTTAATTCCAATTAAAGTTTTTAATTATTTAGCGCAACCTCAAATTGTTTTTTACCCTAAAATACTGAATCTTTTGGTGGCAATTTTAATTTTAGTAATGATTATTAAAAAATGGTTGCCGTCTGAATTAAAAGAAAAAGAGAAAATTAAGTTACTAATTAATGAGCAAGTGGCTGAACTATCAAGCTTAAATAAGAATCTTGCTTTAGCTAAAGAAAAAGCGGAGCAAAATGAGCAATATCTTTTTAATATAGTGAATAATATTGCAGATCCAGTTTTTGTTAAAGATGAGAAAAGTAGGTTGCTGTTAGTAAACGATGCATTTTGTGAAATGTTTAAACTCTCTAGAGATGAAATACTTGACAAAACACTTGCAGAAGAAGTTTCTCCTAAAGAGAGAGAAAGTTTTCTTAAAATTGATACGCAAGTGCTTTTAGATGGAATAGAAAATATTAATGAAGAATCTTTGACATTAGGAAATAATGAGCCTCTAATTGTTTCAACCAGAAAAAAAAGGTTTATTAGTGATAATGGCAGCAAATTTTTAATAGGGGTAATTCATGATATTACACAACTTAAGGAAGCTCAAAAAGATTTAAAAAAAGCAAAAGAAAAAGCTGAGAAAAGTGATATGTTGAAATCTGCTTTTTTAGCGAATATGAGTCACGAAATACGGACGCCAATGAATGGTATTTTAGGGTTTTCAGAATTGTTAAAGAATCAGGAACTCACAGGTGATAAGCAACAACAGTATATTGGTGTTATTGAAAAAAGTGGGGAGAGAATGCTTAAAATTATAAATGATATTATTGATATATCAAAAATTGAATCAGGTTTAATGGAACTTCATTTGGAAGAATTTGATATTAATGAGTTAAGTGATTACTTGTATAGTTTTTTTAAACCTGAGGCAGTAGCCAAGGGCTTAGAGTTTATATATAAAAGAAAATTAGATTCAAAAGCTATTATTGTTAAAACGGATAAAGCTAAGTTATTGGCAATTTTAACAAATCTTCTAAAAAATGCTATTAAATTTACAAATACAGGTTCAATAGAATTTGGTTGGGAATCAAAGGGAGCATTTCATCAGTTTTTTGTAAAAGATACAGGTATAGGAATAAAAGGTAGCCAACAGAAATTAATATTTAAGCGTTTTAGACAAGCAGATCTGGAGAATAAAATGGCTTTGCAAGGCGCTGGTTTAGGTTTATCAATTTCAAAAGCATTTGTAAAAATGCTAGATGGAAAAATAAGAGTAAAAAGTGAAGAAGGCAAGGGGGCAACGTTTTATGTGAGCATACCTAATAATGAGTGTTTTATAGAAATTAATAAATCAGAAAAAAACAAAGAAATTTTAGATATGAAAGACTTTATTACTCCTAAGAAAGTTGGTTTGAAAATACTTATTGCAGAGGACGATGAAATCTCTAAATTATTCATGTTAGAAATTGTGGAAGAATTTGCTAATGAGGTATTAACGGTAAAAACAGGGATTGAAGTTGTTGAAATTTGTAAAAAAAATAAAGAAATTGATTTAATTTTGATGGATATTCAAATGCCAGGTATAAACGGTTATGAAGCTACACGCCAAATAAGAGAATTTAATAAAAATGTTGTAATTATAGCACAAACAGCTTTTGGGCTTTCGGGCGACAAAGAAAAATCTATTGAAGCAGGCTGTAATGAGTATATTTCAAAACCAATTATTAAGGAGAATCTTCTTGCATTGATTCAAAAGCATTTCTCATAATACAAAAAGAAAATACTTATAAAAATCACTAATTAGAAATAGAATAACCGACATCTGTACAATATTTTAAATTTATTAAACAATAGTCACTCTTACTTTTTTCTTCTTTAATTTTGTGTTGTTTAAATTTTTAACCAGTTTTTCAGCTATAGAAATTGGTACAGCAACAAATGTGCAATCTTGTTTCAATTCAATAATACCTAATTGATCTTTTGAAATATGACCAAGTTTAAAAAACATTCCAGCAATATCTCCTTTTGAAATTTTATCCTTTCTACCACCAGAAATAAATAAGGTTTCCCAATATTGAGATTGTATAGCTACTTTTCCTTTCAATTTTTCAGTTGGAGCATTTTTAATAAAATCAGGTAAGTTTTCTTTTTCCCATTTTAATATATATGCTGTTCCTTTTGCATTCACCCGGGCAGTTCTACCATTTCTATGTGTAAAATCATCACCAGTCATTGGAAATTCATAATGAACAATATATTTTATTTCTGGGATATCAATTCCTCTTGCTGCCAAATCGGTTGCTACAATGAGTTGATATGTGCCATTTCTAAATTTAATTAAAGAACGTTCTCTGTCTTTTTGTTCCATACCACCATGAAAACATCCAAAACTAATATTATTTTCAATTAAAAAATCACTTACAATTTCAACACTGTCTTTTAAATTACAAAAAATGATACCTGGCTGGTTGCCATTGTGATTAATAACATTTAAAAGTGTATTTAACTTATTTTTTGAAGTAGAAACAATAGTTTTTACACTTAATTCAGAAGCTGTTTTTTCTTTTAAATAATCAATAATTATTGGCTTATCAAGCCTAATAAAATTTGGGATTTTTACACCCTTAGTTGCAGAAGTTAAAATGCGTTTATTTAAGTTTGGTAAAAAACTGATAATTTCTTTCATTTCATTTTCAAAACCTACTTCTAAACATTTATCAAATTCATCTAGCACTAAGGTTTTTATGTGTTTTTTTGAAAAACGCTCATTTAAAAAATGGTCTGAAATTCTCCCTGGAGTACCAATAAGAATGGCCGGAATATGTTTTAATTCAATTTTATCTTTTGCCATTGATCTTCCCCCATAAACAGCATTAACTTTATAACCAGATCCCAAACTTCGAACAACTTGTTCAATTTGAATAGCCAATTCTCGGGAAGGTACCAAAATTAATGCTTGTACTTCGCTGCTTTCAGGATTTAAAGCATCAATAATAGGCAATAAAAAAGCAAGTGTTTTACCTGTTCCTGTAGGTGATAACAATACGGTATTTGTAGTTGTTTCAATTACAGGAATGGCTTCTTCTTGCATTGAATTTAACTTTGAAATGTTTAATTTATCAAGAATCTCTTGTTGCGCTTTAATAACGTTTGCCATAGGTGTAACTTAGTTTTTTGTTTTTTTAGAAACCTCTTCTTTTGAAGTTACATTGTTAGTTTGGGAAAGATAGTTTGCTAAAATTTTCTCTATTAATTCTTCTTTTGTTAAATGATGAAATACAGTGCTAATTTTAGTTTTAAATGCCGATGAGATAGCGTGATTTGGTTTGGTTTTAAATATTTTTTTAGCCCACAATAATGCATTGTTTTCTTCAATACTCTGCGCGTCAGCTTTTTTAAATTTTGAAAAAGTAATCCCCAATTCAGCTTCAAAATCAGCCAAATCAGCAACTTCTTCTTGTTGTAAAACAGTTAATGAAAGTCCATTAGCGCCAGCTCTAGCAGTTCTTCCACTTCTGTGAACATAAGTTTCAGGTACATCTGGTAAATGGTAGTTTACAACATATGATATTTCTTTTACATCAATTCCTCTGGCAGCCAAGTCTGTTGCAACTAAAATATGAATATATCCAGCCCTAAACTGCTCCATAATGCGATCACGAATAGGCTGTGTTAAACTCCCATGAATTGCACCCGATGAAAATTTATTGATGGCTAAATTTTTCGCTAATTTGTTAACTGCAGCTTTAGTTTTACAAAATATAATACCTCTTTCTCCTTCTTTCGAGTTTAAAAAATGCATTAGAACGTCTAGTTTTTCTATTGGTTCTACAACTACATATTGATGATCAATTCCTTGGTGACCAGTCGTTTCCATATCTAAACTTACTTGGATTACGTGTTTAGACATGTAATTTTGCACTAGTTGTTTAATGGTGCCCGGCATTGTTGCAGTAAACAAAAATGTTCTTCTAGATTTTGGCAACTCTTTAATAATTTCATCCAAACCTTCCTTAAGTGAAGTAACCATTTCATCAGCTTCATCTAACACTAAGTAATTGGCATTTTTAATATTAATTGCGTTTCGTTTTATCAAATCAATTAAACGACCAGGTGTAGCTACTACAATATGCGTAGCAGTTTTTAAACGTTCAATTTGAGGTTTTATAGGAATTCCACCGCAAATTGATGCAATAGAAATGCAGGGTAAATTAGTAGAAAATAATACTAAGTTATTGTAAATCTGCTGACCAAGTTCTCTTGTTGGTGCTATTATTACGGCTTGTATTGCTGAATTTTCAACATCTATTAATTGTAACAATGGCAATCCAAATGCCGCTGTTTTTCCTGTTCCTGTTTTGGCTAAACCAACAAAATCTGATTTTTGAGTTAATAAAACTGGAATTGCTTTTTCTTGAATTTCAGTTGGAATTGTAATTTGTAAATTGGCTAAACTTTGTTGAAGAGGTGCTATTATTCCTAAATTGGAAAACTGTTTTGACATAAAATTAATTTCGGCAAAGATAGTGACTCTTTTAAAGTTTACAACATAGAAAGTTTTGAAATTGAATTATTTAATTAATAACTTTAACATTGAATGTTTTAATTTTTGCTTAAATTTAAACTAACAAACATATAAAGAATAGATTTTTCTCAATTAAAAATCCCTCAATTAACCATTAATTAGTCCTAGATTATTGCCATTATTTGAAGCTAAAAAAGGGGTATTTTAAAACCCTATTTGTGTAAGATTCAATTAACTAGATCAACTTAAAATGAAAACATTTATTAAAATTCTTCATTGGCTTCCCCGAATAATTTGTATACTGGCAATATTGGTTGTTAGTATGTTTGCTCTTGATTCATTTGCTCCTGAACTAACTTTCTGGCAACAGATTGGCGGTTTTCTAATGCATCTAATTCCTTCTTTTGTTTTATTAAGTATTCTTATTATTTCTTGGAAAAGAGAGTTGATAGGAGGCATTATATTTATGATAATTGGTATTGGTCTTAGTCCATTTATTTTTAATCACAATTATAATATGAACCACTCTGTTACTATGAGTTTAGGGATTCTCTTAATGATTACTTTTCCTTTTGTGGTTGTTGGTATTTTATTTATAATAAATCATTTTATTAAGAAAAGGGCTAATTAAAATAGGTGTATTTTAGCATAATGAGCACTTATTTGAATTACTAAAGTTAAAAAATAATTATTATGAAGAACAAAAGGATATCCATCATTTTATTTACAATAGTAATTATATTGTTTATACCATTAATTGCTATGCAGTTTACGGAAGAAGTAAATTGGACTTTTTCCGATTTTGTAGTAGCTGGATTTCTTTTATTTGGTTTTGGTTTTGTATGTGAGATTATATTTCGTAATATAAAAAAAATAAATTACCGAATTTTCTTCTTTATTGTCCTTACCTTATTATTTCTTATTATATGGGCAGATCTTGCAGTTGGTATTTTTGGGTTGCCATTTAGTGGAAACTAACTCATATAAATTAATTCAAAGTAGAAAATATTTCAGACATTTGTGGTGGAATAAATTATAAAACAATTAAAGATGAAAAAAACATTAAGTATACTATTAATTTTATTTCAAAGTACAATTTTATTTTCACAAAGTTTAGATTCTATTCCTACTGATAAATCTGTAGTTTATTTTACCAGAGCAAGTGCACTAGGGGCACTAATTAATTTCACATATTTTGATGGAGAAAAAGTAATTGGAAGATTTAATGGGCCAAAATATATGAAGTATGTTTGTGATCCAGGAAAACATTTGTTTTGGGCAAGATCTGAAAATAAATCATTTGTAGATGCAGAATTGAAAGCAGGAGAAATATATATTATTGATGTTATTCCAAGAATGGGTGGTCTTAAAGCAAGTGTAAAAATAACTCCTGTAGATAAGGCTGTTTATAATATGAAAAGAATTCAAAAACTTTTATCCAAAAGGGAGCCTGAAACATTTACTAAATTAGAATTGGATGAACTTCAGAATGAAATGAGTAACGTCATAATAAGAGGAATGGAAAAATACAATGATCTTAAAAATAAAGACAAGGAAATAAATTTTTTGAAACCTGAAATGACTGTTAGTAAAGAAGATTTAATTTTTGTTAAAAAGAAAAAGAATTAATAGCATACAGTTGAGCAACGAACAAACCGCAATACGTACAACATATTTTAGCATTATTGGGAATACAAGTTTAGCTCTAATTAAAGGACTAGCTGGATATTTTGGAAATTCTTATGCTTTAATTGCAGATGCAATTGAATCAACAACAGATATTTTTTCTTCGCTTTTGGTGCTCTTTGGACTTAAATATGCCAAAAAACCAGCTGATGAAAATCACCCATATGGTCATGGGAAAATTGAACCATTAATTACATTTATGGTTGTGGCTTTTTTGGTGACCTCTGCAGCAATAATTGCGCATGAAAGTATAGAGAATATTCAAACTCCTCATAAAACACCTAAATCGTGGACTTTAATTGTTTTAGGCTGTATTATTTTATGGAAAGAAATTTCGTTTCGAATTGTAATTAAAAAAAGTAAAGAAACAAATAGTTCTTCTTTAAAAGCTGATGCCTGGCACCATAGAAGTGATGCAATTACTTCAGTAATGGCTTTTATTGGAATTTCTATAGCAATTATTTTTGGTAAAGGCTATGAAACTGCAGATGATTGGGCTGCTTTAATAGCTTCTGCTTTTATTTTATATAATAGTTACTTAATTTTTAGACCAGCCTTGGGAGAAATTATGGATGAGCACCTTTATGATGATCTTATTTTTGTAATTAGAGAAAAATCTCTTCAAGTGAAAGGTGTTTTAGAAACTGAAAAATGTTTTATAAGAAAATCTGGAACGAAATATCATGTGGATTTACATGCAATAGTTAATGGTGAAATTACAGTTAAAGAAGGGCATTTTATTGCTCATAATCTTAAAGATTATTTACGTAATGAAATACCAAACATAGGACATGTGTTAATTCATATAGAGCCTAATGAGTAAAATTCAGTATTCTATTCAGTTTTAGAAGGATATATTTATTATTGATTATCTGTTACCTTGTTACTAACAATTTACAGCCTCACTTTTGGAATTCAATAGTTGAAATTTTCAATGTGTATACAATATCCATAACAATATTAGAATACCTCCAATAATTGAAAGTGAAGGTATAAAGAATAGATTCCTAATGGCCTTTTTAAAAGCTGATAAATAGCATATTAAAGGCATTCCAATTGCGCCTATTAAAAATAAAATAGAAGGAATTGAAACCTCTTCTTGAATATCAAAAAAATTAGCAGTGAATACAAAGGATATATTTATAAATGCAATTCCGAAAAATGAAATATGTCCAAGCCGTGTTATTCTCCTTCTCCAAGATCCATAACCACCTAACCACTCTTCCTTGTGAAAAAACAACCCTTGAATTGCACCAAATATGCCACCTAACAACATACCAATCCATGCTGCATATAAATTTATTTCAATCATAATTTTAAACTTTTATGTTTATATAATTTACTTTTTGGAGAGCCTTCTAATAGATAAATAACATTCTAACATAAAAATGAACATTACTAAATCAATTACTCCAAACAATGCTAAAAAAAGTATATGTGGGATATCACCAACTAAGAAGTAATAAAAGGTTATGAAACAATAAGCAAATTTGTACAATACACCTATTAAAATAAGATCCTTATTTTTATGTAAATCTCCACGGTAAATTAAATAATAAGCCACACCAATTATAAGTAAGTAAGCGCCTATTAATGTTAAATATCCAACAAATTCCGGTAACTTTTCTGGTATTCCAAATATGTCAAATGCAGATTTTGTGAAGAATGTAAACACAACCCCTAATACTAAATCATAAATGGCTGAAATTAAAAACAATCCTTTGTAGAATTTTATTCTTGATGCTTTCATGATGTTAAATTTAAATTAGTACTCAATCTTTTAATATAAAGGTACGTAATTTGAATGGTTGATTAAACGTGTAAAATAATTTAGAATAATTATAAATAGCTGATAATCAATAATTTTGAATAAAATAATAAGTAAAATTGAAAAGAAACAAAATTGAAATTTGTAATTTTAATAGTGTTAGAATGTTTCAAGTTGAATTATAAAATAATTATATGATGGAAGAATATAAGGTTGTATTAATTGCAATGAGTGGTGTTCGAGTTTATAATGAGAAACTGCTAAACACCGGATTAACATTGCCAGGTTTTGTTGATAGAAGTAAAGTAATAGCTAGCTTGCCTAGTCTTGGTTTATTAACACTTGCTGCTCACACTCCCAAAAATTGGGAAGTTGTTTATAGAGAGTTAGATAATTACACAGAAGAAGAGATTCAGGAAATTTTAGAGTTAAAGCCTGACATTATTGCTTTTTCATCTTTAACTGCCAGAATAAATGAAACGTATGAATTGTCTAAAAGATTTCGGGAAAATGGCATAACAGTTGTTATTGGTGGATTGCATGTTTCTGCGCTTCCGGATGAGGCAAAAAAGCATGCAGATGTTATTGTTCAAGGAGAAGGAGAATTAAGTTGGGGGGCAGTTTTATATGATTTTGAGAATAATTGTTTAAAACAAGTTTATAGTTCATTATCGGAACCAACTTATGATTTTCAGCTCAAAAATTCAAAAGTCCCAAAATATGAACTGCTTGAAATTTCAAAGTATAACAGATTAACAATTCAAACTACACGAGGCTGTCCGCGAAACTGTAATTTTTGTGCAGCATCAAGAACAATTAGCGCTTATAAAAAGAAACCAATTAAATTAATTAAAAAGGAATTAGATGCTATTTTTAAAATATGGGATAAACCTTTTATAGAATTAGCAGATGACAATACATTTGTTGATAAAAAGTGGTCTAAAAAACTATTAAAATTATTTGCAAAATATAAGATGCGATGGTTTACTGAAACGGATATCTCTATTGCATATGATGATGAATTGTTAGAATTATTAGCAAAATCAAATTGTTCGCAAATTCTTATTGGATTTGAATCTATTAATTCAGATAGTGTAAAAGATCTTGATAGTGGTTGGAAGTATAAGCAATTTGATAATTATACAAAGGCTATTGATAAAATACAATCCTATGGTATTTCAGTAAACGGTTGTTTTATTTTAGGGTTTGATTCCGATACGAAAGAAACATTTTTAGAGACTGAAAAATTTATTAAAGAAAGTAATTTAACTGATGTTCAAATTACACTTCTTACCCCATTTCCACAAACAGATTTATATCTTCAATTACAAAAAGAGGGAAGATTACTTCCTATTAATTGGAATAAATGTACCTTATTTGATGTTATGTTTGTCCCTAAAAATTTTACTGTTGAAGAATTAGAAAATGAATTTCAAAAACTTATGACAAATATATATACAGATGAGCTTGTAAAAGAGCGAAAAGAAAGATATAAAAAAATAAGGATGCATAGGAAAAAATTAAGTTTGTGCTAAAATAGGTAATCACTTAAATTACAATAATTAGTAACAATTCTAAAAATTGTATACTCTAATGCTTCTTTGTCTTTTTTGGTTTAGAAAGTTTGAAAGGATATCTAACTAAACTTAGAAAAGTATCCATTAATCTAATTTTGAGAAAGGTAAGTTTGTAAAATTATTGTAGCACTAATTTCATCAATAAGAGATTTGTTTTCACGATATTTTTTCTTTAATCCACTATCAAACATAGATTGAACTGCCATTTTTGAAGTAAACCGTTCATCTACTCTTTTTATTGGAATTTTAGGAAATGTTTGACTTAATTTAGTTACAAAAACTTTAATTAATTGCTCACTTTCACTTGCCTGATTATTCATTTGTTTAGGTTCTCCAACAATAAACAACTCAACAGTTTCAGTTTTTAAATATTCAGTTAAAAATGAAAATATTTTTTTTGTTTCAACAGTCATCAATCCAGAAGCAATAATCTGAAGTTCGTCAGTTACTGCAATTCCAGTTCTTTTTTCACCATAATCAAAAGCTATTATACGAGCCAAAATATTAACAGAAATTTTAAAGTTGTACAAATTTAAGTATTTTGAATTAGATAGTGTTTTTTATATTTTATATTTGTCGTTCATCGGAATATTAAATGAATGGAAGCATTAAGAAAAATTATTGAGAACGCTTGGAAAAATAGAGAATTATTAAATGAAGATACAACTCAAAAAGCTATTCGTGAAGTCGTAGATTTGTTAGACTCAGGTGTTTTACGTGTTGCTGAGCCTATTGAAAATGGCTGGCAAGTTAATGAGTGGGTTAAAAAAGCTGTTGTATTGTATTTCCCAATTCAAAAAATGGAAACAATTGAGGTTGGAATTTTTGAATATCACGATAAAATTCCGTTAAAAAAAGGGTATAAAGAAAAAGGAATTAGAGTTGTGCCACATGCAGTTGCACGTCATGGTTCTTATATTTCGGCAGGTACTATTTTAATGCCAAGCTATGTGAATATTGGAGCATATGTAGATGAAGGTACGATGGTTGATACTTGGGCAACTGTTGGAAGTTGTGCGCAAATAGGTAAGCATGTTCATTTAAGTGGAGGAGTAGGTATTGGTGGAGTTTTAGAACCATTACAAGCAGCACCTGTTATTATTGAAGACAATGTATTTGTAGGTTCCAGATGTATTGTAGTTGAAGGAGTTCGTGTTGAAAAAGAAGCTGTATTAGGTGCTAATGTTGTTTTAACAATGAGTACTAAAATTATAGATGTAACTGGTGATAGTCCTATAGAATATAAAGGTGTTGTACCAGCACGTTCTGTAGTAATTCCTGGAAGTTATAAAAAGCAATTTCCTGCAGGAGAATTTTATGTTCCTTGTGCTATGATTATTGGAAAAAGAAAGGAAAGCACAGATAAAAAAACATCACTAAATGATGCGCTACGAGATAACAGTGTTGCGGTATAAATACTAAAATTTAAAAAACTTCGAAACTATTCGGAGTTTTTTTTGACCTGTATTCAATAAAAAAATAATCAAAATTTACATATTATTGTTATATTTTTGGTTTTAAATAGTTTTAAGAAATTGAACAATCAATTTTGGATAGCGCAGACTATATTGTAAATTTGCAGCGCTAAGAAATAAAAAAGCATTCTTCAACTGCTTATAATTAGTTTGTAATGAAGAAACAAAAGTAGTTAGTGCCTAATTTTAATTTTAAATACAAAATAAGAGGTTTTATAATAAATAGATATTTTTGTTAATATTAACTAGTTTAAGGTTCACATCCTGAACTTTAATTTATCAGATAAAATTCTGTGTTAAATTCAAAATTACGTTTTAAAATATATTATAATAATCTTACCATCATTAATTTATGTCAAAAAACGAAAGGTATAAGGATGCGTTAAAACATCCAATTTTTGAATATATTTCAAAGGCTTCATCAAATTTACAATTAGAAACTTATGTAATTGGAGGTTTTGTACGCGATTATTTTTTAAAGAGAGGCACGCCAAAAGATATTGATATTGTTGCTGTTGGGAGTGGTATTGATTTAGCGAATGAAGTTTCAAAATTATTGCCTAATAAGCCAAAAGTGCAAATTTTTAAAACATATGGTACCGCAATGTTGCGTTTTGATGATATGGAAATTGAGTTTGTTGGAGCTCGAAAAGAATCATATAATGAAGAAAGTAGAAATCCTGTTGTAGAAAATGGAACTTTGGAAGATGATCAAAACAGGAGAGATTTCACAATTAATGCACTGGCGTTAAGTTTAAATAAAGCAGATTTTGGAACCTTATTAGATCCATTTGGTGGAATTAAAGATTTAGAGAATAAAATAATTAGAACTCCTTTAAATCCAGATATTACCTATTCTGATGATCCTTTGCGCATGCTAAGAGCTATTAGATTTGCTACCCAATTAAGTTTTACTATTGAAGAAAAATCTTTAGAAGCAATTTCTAGAAATGCGGAGCGAATTGATATTATTTCCCGTGAAAGAATTGTAGATGAGTTGAATAAAATAATGCTGTCTGATGTTCCTTCAATTGGATTTGTATTATTATATGAAACAAAATTATTAGAACGTTTTTTACCTGAATTAACTGACTTAAAAGGGGTAGAAGAAGTAGAAGGACAAAAACATAAAGATAATTTTTACCATACGTTTGAAGTTGTAGATAATATCTCAAAAAATACAGATGATGTTTGGTTGCGTTGGGCAGCTATGTTTCATGATATAGGAAAAGCACCAACTAAAAAGTTTCATACAACCCTTGGTTGGACTTTTCACGGCCACGAGTTTGTTGGTTCAAAAATGGTGTATAAAGTATTTAAGCGCTTACGAATGCCGATGAATAACAAAATGAAGTTTGTTCAAAAAATGGTATTGTTAAGTTCTCGCCCAATTGTATTGGCTTCAGATGTCACAGATTCAGCTGTACGAAGGTTAATTTTTGATGCAGGAGATGATGTGGAAAGTTTAATGATTTTATGTGAAGCTGATATAACTACTAAAAACCCCAATCGTTTTAAAAAATATCATAATAATTTTCAATTAGTTCGTCAAAAAATTAAAGAGGTAGAGGAGCGTGATCACGTACGTAATTTTCAACCCCCAATATCAGGAGAATTAATTATGGAAACTTTTAATTTAACTCCTTGTAGAGAAATAGGACAATTAAAAGAAGCTATAAAAGAAGCTATATTAGAAGGTGAAATTGCAAATGATTATAGTGAAGCTTATGATTTCATGTTGAAAAAAGCTAAAAAATTAGGACTAAAATCAATTAATAATTGATTAAAGCGTTTGCATTTCAACTAGTTTTTTATAAATATTATTGTTTGCAATTAACTCATTATGAGTTCCTTGTTCTACAATTTTTCCTTTTTGTAAAACAACAATAATATCGGCTTTTTGAATGGTTGAAAGTCTGTGTGCAATTACCACAGAAGTTCTATTTTCCATCATTTTTTCCAAAGCATCTTGAACCAAACGTTCAGATTCTGTATCTAAAGCAGAAGTGGCTTCATCTAAAATCATAATTGGAGGATTCTTTAAAACAGCACGTGCAATACTTAAACGTTGTTTTTGTCCACCAGACAATTTGTTTCCGCTGTCACCAATATTAAAATCGTAACCATTTGGTAAATCTTTAATAAATTCATGTGCATTTGCAATTTGTGCAGCATTCATTATTTCTTTGTCCGTTTTGTCAGTAATGCCAAGTAAAATATTATTTTTAATAGTATCATTAAACAAAATTGAATCTTGTGAAACCAAACCTTCTAGATTTCTAAGAGATTTCTTAGTTATATCCTTAATATCTATGCCGTCAATTTGAATACTTCCTTCATTAACGTCATAAAAACGTGTTAGCAAGTTTGCTATTGTGGATTTACCACTACCAGATTGACCAACAAATGCAACCATTTTTCCTTTTGGAATTTCTAATGAAAAATTATGCAATACATAATCGTCTTGATATTTAAACGAAACATTTTTCAACGAAATAGCAGAATCAAAACTAGGTTTAACCGAAGCATTAGGTTTGTCGGCTAAAGGAGATTTTGTATGTAAAATTTCCAATACACGTTCAGCTGCAGCATCCCCTTTTTTAACACCGTAAACAGCCTTTGAAATTGCTTTTGCTGGTGTTAATATGTTGTATGCCAATCCCATATATACAATAAAGGCATCTGGAGCTAAGGTTTTATCAACCAAAACTAATGAACCTCCATACCATAATAAAATTGCAATAACTCCAATTCCTAAAAATTCACTTAGCGGAGAAGCTAAATTTTGACGATTCAATAATGTATTAGAAAAATTATAAAAACGTGAAGTTGAACCTCTAAATTTTGAATTGAAATATCCTTCGGCATTGAACCCTTTTATAACTCGTAATCCACCTAAAGTTTCTTCTAAAATTGATAAAAAGTGTCCTTGTTCTTTTTGTACGCTGTCCGATTGTTTTTTTAATTTTTTTCCAACTAAAGAAATAACAAAACCTGCAATTGGAATGAAAATAAATACAAACAATGTTAATTTTGGACTTAATGCCAACATTGCAAATACAGTAAAAAGAATCATTAAAGGTTCTCTTACAATCAATTCTAAAATAGATAAAAATGAATGTTGAATTTCTAAAACATCTGTAGAAATCCGTGCTATAATATCACCTTTTCTCTTTTCTGAAAAATAGGCGAGAGGCAAGTCTACAGTTTTTTCATATAAATCATTTCTTACATCTTTTAAAACGCCATTTCTTAAAAAAGTAATAAAGTACATAGCTAAATAGCCAAATATATTTTTCAATAAAAAGGTACTTATAATTATTACAATCATAAATAAGAGCGCTTTTAATTCGCCTTCATTATTTATTTTTTGAGTTATAAAATAATTGATTGAATTTTCAATGTAATCACCCAATTTTGTAACTCCATTGTATACAGGTGGAGTATTTATGGGTTCAGCACTTTTGAAAAGCACTTTTAGCATGGGCATTAAACTAACAAATGCCAATGTACCAAACAAAGCGTAAAATATGTTACTTATTATGTTTAAAAAACCGTACATTTTGTACGGTTTTGCATATACTAATATTTGTTTAAAATATTTCATCAATTATATTAAGAGTAGAGTTCTAAAATTAGTTTAATTTCATTTCAACAATAATACGTTGAATTTTAGTATCTAATTCAGCTTCAATTTTTTTTGCATTTTCAGTTTTATCTAAACTTCCTTTAACGCTAAAATAAAATTTAATTTTTGGTTCTGTTCCGCTAGGTCTTGCCGCAACTTTTGTCCCATCTTCAGTTTCATAAATCAATACATTTGATTTTGGAACATCAATAGTTTCAACTGTTTTATTTAATAAATTAGTGCAAGTAGAAGCTTGATAATCAAAAACATATTTTACTTTAGAGCCATCAATTTTAGCAACAGGATTTTTGCGTAAATCAACCATCATTTGTTTAATTTGTTCTGCTCCATCCATTCCTTTTTTAACAATAGAAATTAGATGTTCCTTGTAAAAATTATTATCAATATAAATTTGCAATAATTCTTGATACATAGAACTTCCTTTGGCCTTAGCATCAGCGGCGATTTCACAAGCTAATAAAGTAGCAGTTACAGCATCTTTATCACGCACAAAATCTCCCACCATATATCCAAAACTTTCTTCGCCTCCACCAATAAAATCTTGTTTTCCTTCAGCTTCACGAACCATTTTTGCTATCCATTTAAAGCCTGTTAAACCAACTTTGGTTTCAACACCAAAACTAGCTGCAATTTCATTTACTAAATTTGAAGAAACAATTGTTGAACCAACAAATTGATTGCCATTTAATTTTCCAGCCTCTTTCCATTTTTTAATCAAGAAGTTAGTCATTAAACACATGGTTTGATTACCATTCAATAATTTCATATTTCCTTCCAAATCTCTTACAGCAACTCCTAATCTATCACAATCTGGGTCTGTTCCAATAACAATGTCAGCATTTATTTTAGACGCTAAATCAGTAGCCATCTTTAAAGCTGCAGGCTCTTCAGGATTTGGAGATTTCACTGTTGGAAAGTCCCCATTTGGAACTCTTTGTTCTTCAACAATATTTACATCTGTATAACCAGCTCTTTTAAAAGCTTCAGGAATTGCAGTAATTGAAGTTCCATGTAATGAAGTGAAAACAATTTTTAAATTGTCTCTTCCTTCTGTATTAAATGTCCCATTTTTAACGGAAGCATCAATAAAAGCATCGTCCACTTTTTTGCCGATAAATTCAATCAAATTTTCATTTGCATTAAATCTTATATCCGCAAAATCTAAGTTATTTACTTCACTTATTATTTCACCATCTTGTGGAGGTACAATTTGCCCGCCATCATTCCAATATACTTTATACCCATTATATTCAGGCGGATTATGAGAAGCAGTTAGAACAATTCCTGCATCGCACTCTAAATGCTTAACTGAAAATGAAAGTTCAGGTGTAGCACGTAAATCTTCAAATAGGAATACTTTTATACCATTGGCAGAAAGAACATCAGCAACAATTTTAGCAAATGATTTGCTATTATGGCGACAATCAAATGCAATAGCAACTTTTAGTTTTTTATTTGGAAATGATTGAATTAAATAATTAGCTAAACCTTGTGTGGCTCTACCCAACGTATATTTGTTAATTCTGTTAGTTCCTGCGCCCATAACACCGCGCATTCCTCCAGTACCAAACTCCAAATCTTGGTAAAAACGATCAGTTAATTGTTCTTGGTCTGTATTTATTAAATGTTGAATTTCTTGTTGTGTTTCTTTATCAAATGTGCTAGATAGCCATTGCTGTGCTTTTTCTAAAATTGTCATAATTTGTAATTTATTAGAATCTTTTATAGTACAAAAATAGTATTATTGGTTGTGAAAAAATAATACTATTTACTAAATCGTTATAGGTTTAATTTGTTTGAAATAGTATATCTTTTAGTATCAGTTTTAGTTCTTAAAATTATTTCACCTAAAAAACCTGCTAAAAAGAACTGGGTTCCAATAATCATTGTAACCAGTGCTAAATAAAATTGAGGTCGTTCAGTAATTAATCTTCCTGTTGGATTAAAAAATAATTTATCTATGCCCAAATAAAATGAGAAACAAAGCCCAATAAAAAACATTAATGTTCCTAAAAGTCCAAATAAATGCATAGGTCTTTTTCCAAATTTTGATAAAAACCAAATGGTAATTAAATCTAAAAAGCCATTAATGAATCTGTCAATCCCAAATTTAGTAACACCATATTTTCTTGCCTGATGTTCCACCACTTTTTCGCCAATTTTATTAAAACCAGCATTTTTAGCAAGAACAGGAATGTATCTGTGCATTTCACCATTTACATCAATGTTTTTTACAACATCTTTTTTGTAGGCTTTTAAACCACAATTAAAGTCGTGTAATTTTAAACCTGAAGTTTTTCTGGCAGCAGCATTAAATAGTTTTGAAGGAATGTTTTTTCTGATTTTTGAATCGTACCTTTTCTTTTTCCAGCCAGAAATTAAGTCGAAATCCTCCTTAATTATTAAGCCGTATAATTCAGGAATTTCATCTGGACTATCTTGTAAATCGGCATCCATTGTAATAATCACATCACCTTCAACTACTTTAAATCCAGCATTTAATGCTTGTGATTTTCCGTAATTTTGCTGAAATTTCAGCCCTTTTACATTTGGATTTTTTTGCGATAGTTTTTCAATTACTTCCCAAGAAGTATCTGTACTACCATCATCAATAAAAAGTATTTCATAAGAATAACGATTGGATTGCATAACTTTTGCAATCCAATCGTGT
>Ga0102811_1000378_pt1 | contig 22485 bp, 36 predicted proteins | sample ColrivemetaGS705_FD_84507 | JGI IMG/M metagenome (GOLD analysis project Ga0102811, IMG submission 84507) | Estuarine microbial communities from the Columbia River estuary - Flood tide ETM metaG S.705 | ecosystem: Environmental > Aquatic > Marine > Intertidal zone > Estuary | place: USA: Columbia... | reverse complement strand
ATGAGAGCAAATCCCACCGCAAGAAAGGCAACTACTGGACCGGGCAACTGGGCAGACCAAGTTGCGGATGCTGCCACAGTCATGCAATGGAGAAAGAAAAACGGTATTAAGGAGTCAGACGAAGGTGTCGAAGAAGCATCGATTCTTAAAACTACACATAAGAATGTAACTAATAAAAAATCAGTAGAAAAAGATCGTAAGAAAGCAGTAAAAACCCTTGCCGATATTCGTAAAGGTAAGTATGCCGGTGTTAAGATGGCAAATGAAGATCATGATTCAAGTTGTGTAACTGAGTCAATGGAGTTGGGAGAATTGACTACCCAACAATTGATTAAAAAGTTAGGCGCGGATACCATCTTTAAAAAAAAGTATAGTGCTGCCGCTGATAAAGTGAAAGAGATTATGTTTAAACACGGTGATAAACCTAGACATGGTAAAGAATACTATGCGGGTAAGATCGCTCGACAAGTGGATCTCGATCCGCATATACTTGCATTGATGGTTGACTAACGAAATGATTAGTTTTAAGAATTTTTGTGAAGCAACCTACCAAGGGAAGAAAGTAACATTAAACAAACCCTCGGCAGGTGATGTAAAGAAGTCAAAGGTCTTTGTTGACCCTGACGGAGACGGAGTTGCGAAAAAAGTTAATTTTGGTGATAAAAACATGACGATCAAGAAAAATATTCCTGCTCGTCGAAAATCCTTTAGGGCCCGCCACAAGTGTGACACCGCAAAGGATAAGAGTACACCAAGGTACTGGAGCTGTAAAGCCTGGTAGAATAATTTATTCGTAGGATGAGAAACAATGAGCGACGATATACGGTTACAAAGGATCGAGGATAAACTTGATAAACTTGCTGATGTAGTAGTTGGCATGGCAAGAGTAGAAGAAAAAATTGTTGATCTTGAGACAAGACGTGCTGAAGGTCATGAAAGGCTCAATAGAATCTCTAGTAAAGTAGATGATATTGACTCACATGTAATATCCATGCGAGAACGCATGAATGTTGTATCAAAAGTGATGTGGGTAATGAGTGCAGGTGTTATCACTGCGATTATTACACATTTCCAAGAAATGTTATAAAGGACAGGAACAATGGATAGCAAAATTATTAAAAACATTTTCTCGGCATGGCAGGATGTCGTAGAAAAGAAAAAGTTGGATCCTGTAGACGATAAAGCAAACGATAAAGAATTTAAGAATCGTAAAGACAAAGACATTGACAACGATGGTGATGTCGATTCTTCGGATGAGTATCTGCACAAGAGACGCAAAGCGACAGACGACGCTATCGACGGTGGAGAGAAACCTGCTGACAATGCTAAACCTAAGAAGGGTGTTAATCCTTTCAAGAAGGAAGAAGTTGAGGTTGATGAAGCACGTCAGATGAAAGATCCTAAGAAAGATTCAATGGTCACCAAAGGTGGTAAGACCATCGTGATCGACAAGTCTAAGGAAGCAGAGTACCTCAAGAAAGGTTGGACTCTATCCGAAGCTTCTGATATTGATACTAAATCAGTAGACAAAGCATTGTCTCATGATTGTGCCAAGCATGTAACCTCAGAACAATGGGGATTCGGCGAATGTATCGCAGGCGAACACACCCTTGTTGAACAAGAAGATGGTTCTGCTGTTGTGACTCATTACGACGTAGTGTTTGAACATGGTGTTGAGTTTGAGGTCCCTGTCGAAGATCTTGAAATTCTCTTTTCTGAGTCACATAAACATACTGCTAAGAAGATGAAAGAAAGCAAGACCCATGCTGATCGTACAAAAGGTGCATCAAAAGCAGAGACGATGAAAGACAAGCGTAAGGGTAAGCCAGCAAACGACATGGCAAACGATCTCGATGCTGACAATCCTGAACTTGCGGCAGACGATGCGAAAGGTCATGAAGACGCTACTAAAGCAGGTCGTGCTGTCAAAGGTCAAGCACCTGCGCGCCCAGGCGAGAAGCGCATGGGAGACACAAAGATTGTGAATCCTGTCAAGGGTTCAGTAACATCAACAACAGGTAAGGAGGGTTAAATGTCAATAAAAGCACCACATTGGGCACCAGCAGGTACTCATCCTACTTCAAAGGGATGGACAACACCAACCGGCGAAGTAGTCAAAAAGCAGAAGTTTACTGCGGAACAAATCGCGGAGTGGCATTCTGTTCCAGTCGTACAGACATTGCACGAAGCACCAGTCGTCGAATCAGTGGTAACACCTGAAGTACAAGAATTTCATTATGGAGAAACCGCTGAAGAAACTTCACCCGAACTATAAGGAAAACTAATGAGTGACGAATTAGAAAAGATCCATCATCCTGCTGATACTAACGGAGACGGTAAAGTATCCGAAGAAGAACAGGCAATGTATCTAGAGTTTAAAAGAAAAGAACTTGACGATGCTGACGCGATGCGTGATGCGCAACGTAAGATGACGTGGTTTGCTTTATTCGGATTATTACTCTACCCCTTTGCTGTTGTATTAGCCAATGCGGTTGGCTTAGATCAAGCCTCAAAGATCCTCGGTGATATGGCGGCTACATACTTCGTGTCTGTAGCGGCAATTGTAGCAGCATTCTTTGGTGGTCAAGCGTACTCAGCATCTAAGAAGTAGATAAAATCGTCCCCTAGAAAACCCACAAACGCTGTGGGTTTTTTTATAAGTATAATAAAGTGAATTTGTTATAAGGGATCCTGATGTTACTATTCGATGATTTAGACGAAGAGAATTTTCTTCTATATGCCGCAAAGAATTATTATAACCCCACTTGTATTGACGCAGAAGAATTCTACGAAGATATAAAGAGATTTAAATATCTGAAGAGATTGATTAGGCGATATGATGATGGTGGTACACTTGCGGTCAATTTGATATTAAATCATCTAGTAGTAATTTTTAATGTGTTTGGTATTGAAGCCGGTTTACGAATGTTAGAATATAAGTTGGTTATTGCCTCGGATCTTTCAATCGTCAAACCTTTCCTGATATATTTGAACGCTATCACAAATGATAAATATACAGGTATACCTATGGACAACCATGTCGTAGAAGAATTGAGGAAAATATAGTGTCATTAGCATCAAGAGCAGGAGATATCTACTATTCGTTTAGGTTTGTAAAACTTCTCACAACGCCATGGAACGAAACCGACGCCTATGATTTAGGTATTATTGACGAGAATGGAAAGCGTGTCAAGTCAGTTAAATTAGATAATGATGAAAAAAAATCGGCTTACAGTACGTTTATTCGTATGGTATTTAATCTCAAAAGATTGTTAGAAAAGGTTCCGGGTGGAAAGTCTGTCCTTTCGTCATATGCTGCCGCATTATTTCTACTCAGAGAGAAATATGAACTGTCAGATAAAACGATAGACAAGATGCTCAAGCAATGTGAGATTGACCCATTAGATCTGATGTCAGAAAGTAGTCAATGGTATGTGTTAGACGATAGACAATTATCTCCTGGCCTCTATCATGTTCGAGAAGAGAAGTTGTTATCATCTACTCTTGATGACATAGTCAACGCAAAGGATAAAGTTCGTGTGTCCAATGACAATTATCCTATTGGTGAAATTTTTGGTTTAGATATATATGAAGTAACACACTTAAACTCAAATCAACCTGTATATGTAACAGTAGGGGAACTTTACAAATGAAATCATTTAAAGACTTCGTAGAAGAACCTACAATGACAACTGGACCTGGAGTGGCGGGAACATCACCTAATGATCCTGCTGATTGGGTTCATAATAAGAAGAAAAAGAATCGACGACCCCTTACTCGACGATTCATTGAAATTAATGGCAAGTTTAAAAAACAAGAAAAATGAAACGCTTGTTGTTATTCGTTCTACTCCTTTCTGGATGTAGTAATGTAGGCTGGTCTCCCAATGTTCAAGAAAGGGAACAACCGGACGACACATCTTTATACAGTATAAGTATTACTGCCACATACCCCAAAGATCAATTTATGTCTTCTGAGGAACGGGAAGAATACGTTTTGCTGCCTCCTCATGCTCAAGATAGACTGATGGAGTATTATCGACAAAGAGAAGACAACAAGGAAAGAGAATCCGAAATACTTGTCTGTCTGTTACAGTTACCACCAAGTTTGGAGTGTTAGATTATGCTGTTTTTTATTAAACTATTACCTGTTTTACTTTTAGTGGGCGGCGGTGCGTATGGTTATCATACAGTCAAAGTAAACGAAATGAGTGCCACAATCGCACAGAAAGAATCCGCGATTGTTATTCTGAAATCAAACGAAGAGAAACTCATTGCGGCAGAAGAACAGAACCGTAAAGCAATTGAGACGATGAAACAAGACATGGAGAAACAACGTGAAGCATTCACGAATCTGTCGACTCAACATGCCCAACTTACTAAAGAACGTGATGAATACATGTCGGTGTTTCGCAAACACGACCTCACAAAACTAGCACGGCGAAAACCAGGTCTGATTGAACCTCGAATCAATAACGGTACAGCACAAGTGTTTCGCCAAGTGGAGCAAGACAGTCGTGAAGTGGATCAAGCAGACGATGTAGTGGAGATTAAAAATGAAAAAGATTAGTATCGTATTGATTGTATTGGTTGCTATATTACTTCCGGGCTGTTCGTCGATCCCGACTTTTGGTTGGGGGCAGAAAGATGAACTTGAACCACTTCCTCCTAAAGTTGTCACTGTCACTGAGACAGTCCCTTTACGAATTTATCAACCGCCTCTTCCTCAAGAGATTTCACTTGAAAATGTTAAGTTTTTTGTTATCACACAGAAGAACCTAGAAGAGCAGACGGCTAAGATTGAAAAAATTCTTGGAGGAGATTTCGTAGTATTCGCTTTGACCCCTCAAAGTTATGAAAACATGGCTTACAATCTTCAAGAGATTCGACGATATGTTCGTCAACAGAAAGAGATCATTCTCTACTACCGTGAAGCCACGACAGGTGATGATGGAACTGATGCTGAAGATTGGATAGAAAAGAATAAAGAAGTGGTAGAACAACAGAAATCTGATTGACACGGCGTCATATGTAGTGTATCATATACCTTGTATAAATTATAAAAAGAGAGAAACGAATGTCGCTGAAAATAGATCTATCCCGAGACGAACTGTTAGAAGACTATGCTGTCGGGATGCTGAAAGATTTTTACTTAAAAGAATATGAAACATCACCTCAAGAAGCCTATTCTCGTGCCGCAAAAGCATGGTCAACATACAAAGATGAATTAGACGAAGATATGGCAAGTCGACTCTATGAGTATGTGAGCAAGAAGTGGTTCATGTTCGCATCTCCTGTGCTGTCGAACGCCCCCAATGGTGATACAAAAAACAAAGGGATGCCCATCTCATGTTTCCTTACATATGTTCCCGACACTCTCGAAGGGTTGATCGAACACTCGTCTGAGTTGCGTTGGTTAAGCGTTATGGGTGGTGGCGTAGGTGGTCACTGGTCAGACGTTCGTACCGTGAGTGATATCGCACCAGGCCCAATGCCGTTTCTACACACTGTAGATGCTGACATGATTGCGTATCGTCAAGGTAAGACTCGCAAGGGTTCTTATGCGGCATATATGGATGTGAGTCATCCCGAAATCATTGAGTTTCTGAACATGCGTATACCTACGGGTGACGTACAACGCAAAGCATTGAATCTACACAACGCAGTCAATATCACTGATGAGTTTATGGACGCTGTTGTAAACAATAAGACATTTGATCTGCGAGATCCAAAAGACGACGCTGTCAAAGATACTGTTAGTGCTCGAAAACTGTGGGAACGAATCATTGAGATTCGTTTTCGAACAGGCGAACCTTATCTAAACTTTATCGATACGGCGAACCGAGATTTGCCTCAGAACCTAAAAGATCTTGGTCTGCGTATCAATGGTAGTAATCTATGTAACGAGATTCACTTACCTACAAGTGCTGATCGAACCGCTGTGTGTTGTCTGTCGTCACTCAATCTGGAGTATTACGACGAATGGAAAGACACTAACATTGTTAGGGATCTTATTCGGATGCTTGATAACGTATTAGAGTATTTTATTGAGAACGCACCCGACACAATCTCAAGAGCAAGATATAGCGCATCACGAGAAAGATCTATTGGGTTGGGTGCTATGGGATTTCATTCACTACTCCAAAAACATGGGGTTGCTTGGGAATCCGATAAGGCACGCGAAATCAATGATGTGGTGTTCAGTCACATCAAGTCAGAGGCACTCGAAGAGACTCGGTTTCTTGCTCGTGTGCGTGGTTGTTATCCTGATGGTGAAGGGTATGGTCGTAGAAATGCACACCTGTTAGCGATTGCTCCTAATGCGTCAAGTGGTGTTGTTCTATCAACAAGCCCTTCGATCGAACCATCTAAGGCAAATGCATACACACATCGTACTCGTGCTGGTTCATTTCTTGTAAAGAATAAATATCTCACAACATTACTTGAAGAGAAAGGTCAGAACAACGATTCGATTTGGACCTCGATCATTACTAATAAAGGTTCTGTACAACATCTACCTTTCCTGACAGAAGGTGAGAAATCAATCTTTAAGACAGCACAAGAACTCGACCAGAACTGGGTCGTACAACATGCTGGAGATCGACAGAAGTATGTCTGTCAGGGTCAGTCGGTCAATCTGTTCTTTCCGTCAGGCACACAGAAGTCATATGTTAATGCGGTTCATATCAAAGCGTGGAAAGAAGGTCTGAAAGGTCTGTACTACCTACGCACCGAAGCGAAGAATCGTGCTGAGAATGTGAGTGAGAAAGTGGAGCGAGTAGCATTACAAGATGACGCTCGCACACTAGTGTATAGTAAAAAGAACTGCCCGTTCTGTGCTATGGCAATGGAAGAACTCAAACTGCGCGGAATACCTTACGACAAGATCGATCTTGAAGAGATAGGTAAGACTGCCGCAGAAGTTACCGGTCGTAAAGTAAACACTCTACCACAAATATACTTAGAGGGTTCATATATAGGTGGTTACGATGAATTGATGGCACACTTTAATGGAGTTGTTGTAGATTCAGAAGAAGACGAAGAATGTAAGGCTTGCGAAGGCTAAATTATGTCATATTCAGACAAAGTTATGGATCACTATGAAAACCCACGCAATGTTGGGAGACTGGACAAGGAGTCTTCTGAAGTTGGCACAGGTATGGTCGGTGCACCTGCTTGTGGTGATGTAATGTTGTTACAAATCAAGGTGGATGACAATGGAATTATCGAAGATGCTAAATTTAAAACCTACGGATGCGGAAGTGCTATCGCGTCTTCCTCATTGCTTACCGAATGGGTTAAAGGTCGAAGTCTTGAGGAAGCTGGGGAAATTAAAAACACCCAACTTGCAGAAGAACTCTGTCTTCCCCCAGTCAAAATCCACTGTAGTGTCCTTGCAGAAGATGCGATCAAAGCGGCAATAAAGGACTATAGAGGCAAACATGATAACGTTGACACAGTCAGCCTCTGAACATATATCCAATTTTATCGAACAACGCGGTAAAGGTATCGGTATTCGTGTTGGCGTAAAATCCACTGGTTGTTCTGGTTATGCGTATATTGTAGAACCCGTTGATGAAAAACAAGAGTGGGATAATATCTTCCAAGACAAAGGTATAGATATCTTTGTTGACGGAAAGAGCTTAGTCTACATAGACGGCAGTGAAGTTGATTACACCAGAAACGGATTAAACGCAGGATTAGAATTTAACAACCCCAACATCAAAGCAGAATGTGGTTGTGGAGAAAGTTTTACTATATGAAATTAACTGAAATCAGAGATTATAAAGGAAATACTAATGTCGTTACTTGAGTTTTCTCAAACTTATAAACCGTTTCAATATCCGTGGGCAGTTGAATTGTCTAAGAAACATGAAGAGGTTCATTGGATCGAAGACGAAGCGGAACTGTCAGAAGATGTGCAGGATTGGAAAACCAAATTATCTGTAAACGAGAAAGACTTTATCACTCAGGTGTTAAGACTATTCACACAGAGTGATGTACAGGTTGGTGAGAACTATCACGAACTGTTAATACCTAAGTTTAGGAATAACGAAGTGCGCAACATGCTTTCGTCGTTTGCTGGTCGAGAAGCAGTCCACCAGCGCGCCTACGCGCTTCTGAACGATACTTTGGGCTTACCCGACGAAGAGTATGGCAAATTCATGGAAATCAAGGAGATGGCTGATAAGGTCGATTTCATGTCGAATGGTGACTGTTCAACTCAGTCTGGTCTCGCCCTTGCGCTTGCTCAATCAGTATTCAACGAGGGCATGTCCTTGTTCGCATCATTCGTAATGTTGTTGAATTTCCAACGCTTCGGTAAAATGAAAGGTATGGGTACGATTGTCGAATGGTCGATCCGTGATGAAACTTTACATGTGCAAGGTAACGCGAAACTGTTCCGAACATTCTGCGAAGAACATCCTCGTATTGTCAACGATGAACTCAAGTCAAAGATCTATGTAATGGCTAGGAACGCTGTCACACTCGAAGATAAGTTTATCAATCTTGCATTCAAAGGCAACGAAGTACAAGGGTTGACCAAGGAAGAAGTGCGAGCATATATAAGACATATTGCTGATCGACGTTTACTTCAACTCGGTCTTCGTACTAAGTTTCGACAAAAAGACAACCCTCTTCCGTGGTTAGATTGGGTGCTTAATGGGGCATCACACGATAACTTTTTTGAGAAGCGAGTCACCGAATATTCAGTAGTGGGTATGGAAGGTGATTGGGGTTGGGGAAAAGAACATGCGTCGGGATAAATAACCTCAAATATACATAAAAATAAGGAGTTAAAAAATGGATGAATACGAATACGAATTAGAATGCCCGATGTGTGATACCTATGTCGAGTTAACTGTCACTGACGACGAAGAAAAACCAGCAAATTGCCCAATGTGTGGTATCGAAGCCCAGTGGGAATCGGTAACCTAGCATACTTTTATGACTTGGTATTACAATGATCGACCCTATGAACCCACCGAAGAGGAATTAAATTCTCTGGTGGGTTTTGTGTATCTGATAGAGGAGGTTGACACCGGTATGAAATATATTGGTAAGAAAGGCTTCTGGCGTAGTAAGATCTTACCCGTCACCAAAACACGCAAGAGACGCAAGAAGACGCTCGTAGAGAGCGATTGGCGTACATACCATGGTAGTAGTGAGCGTTTAAAAGAACAAATATCTGTTTCAGATAGCATATATAATAGAACGATATTGAGACTTTGTAACACGAAAGGCGAGATGTCTTACTTTGAAGCCAAAGAACAATTTGACAAAGATGTGTTGTTGAGAGACGATTATTATAACGCTTTCATTGGTTGTAAAATTCACGCTAAACACCTACCAAAGTAATTATTCGAAGTATTAAAAGTATAAATATTAGTTAAGACAATTAGATAAACTAACAATGATATCATTTAAACAACATCTTGCCGAGGGTGTCAATGACCCCGCCATATTTAAAGCAATCTTCCTAGCGGGCGGACCTGGTTCTGGTAAGTCGTTCATCGCTGGTAAAACAGGGTTGACATCACTTGGTTATAAGATTGTTAACTCTGATGATGCTTTCGAAACGGCTATGAAAAAGGCTGGAATCGAAATGAATCCTGATAATATATTCTCTGTTCAGGGTCAAGAGATAAGAGGTCGTGCTCAGAAACTGACAGGGAAACGCCAACAACAATATATAGATGGTCGTTTAGGTTTGGTCATCGATGGTACTGGAAAAGACATTGAGAAGGTTAAAGGGCAGGCAAAGAAACTCAAAGACATTGGGTACGATGTTGCAATGATTCTTGTCAATACAGACGTTGAGACCGCTCTAGAACGCAACAGGCAGCGCGATCGATCACTTCCCGATGGAGAAGTGCAGAAATATTGGAAAAGCGTCCAGGCGAACATAGGCGCGTTTCAGGCGATGTTTGGTAAGAAGAATTTTCTGGTTGTCGATAATACTACCGGAAAAGATTATAAATCTGAAACTCTTCGCGCTTATCGTGATGCTGTTAAGTTTACGAAATCACCACCCGATAACTCTAAGGCGAAGAAGTGGATCGAAGCAGAGAAAAAAAGACAGATCCGGTAATGATTTCATTTAAAGCCTTTATAGAAGAACGAGACTACGCAAAAGAATACGCCGACTATCATTCGCGCCCAGACCAAGTAGAACGTAGAACAGCACGTAATGCTGCAAGGAGGAAACTGCGAGGGCGCAAGGATCTTACTGATGAGATGGATGTACACCACAAAGATAATAACCCTTTAAACAACGATCCTGAAAACTTAGCGATTGTTACACAACACTATAATAGGCGAGAGCCTAGACTCAGGGATAAATAATGGCACAGTATTCTGCACATCGTAACGAACACTTCAACACATCTAATTCGGATGTACATGAAGTGGTCATGTTAGCGGATAAAGATGGCAACATTTTGAACACATCGGGTTCTGCATCTAACATTCCTATCGCTGCTGGTCTCGTAGACGGGTATGGTCATATTAACAAGTTTGGTGCATCGGATGGTGATATAACGGCAGGAACTATCTGGGACGGTAACTCTGGCACAACTGTGTATCCATATCCCGCTAACAGTGTTGTTGCGGTCGCGTCTGGTTCGAACGCAGGTGCGAATGTTTATATCGAAGGATTAGATGCTTCGTATAACGCACAGAGTGAGACAGTTGCGATTGGTGCAAGTGGTACTAAAACATTTTCTCGTATCTTTCGTGCATACATGGTGGACACTAACAATGACGCTGATGTGACAATGAGTCTAAGTAGTACAGTTGTTGCGAAGATCATAGAAGATAATAATCAGACACTCATGTCAGTTTATACCATCCCTGCTGGTAAGACTGGATACTTGATGAAGTTGCAACTAGGTTCTGACAAGGCATCAACCAACTCTGCGATGCAGTATAGTGTGATGACAAAGGAAATTACTGATGGTGGTATCTTTCGAATCAAGGGTAGATTCTATGCGGCCGGGGGGCAGAATGTCATTGTTGAGTATCCTGTACCAATAAAAATTAATGAGAAGACTGATATAAGAGTAGACTGCATAGCGGCACAACAAGCAACTGTGTCCGCAACATTCGACATAATACTTGTAGATAATAACGCTTGACAAATTTGGAATATTTGTGTAAAATAGCTTTAGCTCGTTAGAACATAATATATAATTAAGGTGAAACATTATGGCAATTCATGCTAAGAAACTTGAAGTGTATGAAATTCTTGATCAGGTTGAGAAAGCTAAGACCAAGAAAGATAGAATAGCAGTATTAAAATCAAATGAAATAATGCCTCTGTTGGATGTATTAAGGGGTACGTTTGATAATAACATTCAGTGGAATCTACCAACTGGAACTCCACCATACACACCAAACAATCCCGAAACACCTCCCTCGTCTCTTCTGAGACAACATCGTACCTTTAAGTATTACGTTAAAGGTCTGCAAGAAAGTAGCAAACTTAATCCCATTCGTCGCGAACGCATGTTCATTGACATGCTCGAGGCGGTACACCCCAAAGATGCTGAGATATTAGTATCTATGATAAACAAAAAGTCCCCTGTGAAAGGATTGACTAAAACCCTGGTAAAGGAGGTATTCCCAGAGTTGATCCAAGAATGATCATGATCCAAGAATAATTTTAGATAAGGAAATGCTTATGGTCGAATCCAATCAAATAGAAAGATTAAAAAAAGATTCACGAGAACTTGGACATTATATTCGAAAACTAGAAAAGAGAGGTAAAAAAGAAATTGCTTACAAAATTGCTAAACGGCAATCATTTTTAGATTGCGCAATTTCACAAGTAGAAACGCGTTTAAGGGGGTGATCCAGATCTGGGATGAGCCTCAATCAAGAGGCTCGTTTCTCTCTATATAGATTGATCAAACAGGAAATAATATTATGCCGTTGTACGAAATGAAAAATCTTCAAACAGGTGAGACTAACAATATGATCGTTACGATTGCAAAGATGGAAGAAATGGTATCATCTGGAGAGTGGAAACAAGTTATGGGCACTCCTGCCCTTATTACCCATACTGGTAATATGGTAAACAAAACATCAGGTGATTGGAAAGATCATTTGAAAAATATTAAAAAATCAGCTGGCAGACGTAGACCAAACTCTGTCAATATATAGGAAGTAGTAGGTACACTGTGAAAAATGATGTTGATCCCGAACAACTAACAATTGACAACGCGTATAAGACAAGATGGATTTGGTACCATACAATATTAGCAATTGGGATCTTCTTTACAAACACACTACTGATTGCTATCTTATTACTATTAGCAATTAAACTATAAGTGGAAAATATATGAGGTTGAAACAAGGTAATGGTAAATCGACTAGTATGCGCATAGACTCTTTACCGTCGATGAATATTCGCATCGATGACTTAATCACTATTGATCCTATTACTCAAGCGCAGACAGAAGTGTTTAAGGCGTGGTCGAGCGGTGATCACATGGCTCTGGTTGGCACAGCAGGGACAGGTAAAACCTTTCTTGCTCTTTACCTTGCCCTTGAAGAAGTCATGGAAAAAACATCACCTTTCGGTTCAGTTAAAATCATTCGATCAGTTGTTCCTACACGAGATGTAGGATATCTTCCAGGCACTATAGAAGAAAAACTGAACGCATACACAGGACCTTATCGATCAGTCGCAGCGCAATTATTCGAAGACGAGAAAGCATACGACAAGTTAGTTGCTAATAAGTATATTTCGTTCGAGTCGACATCATACCTTCGAGGGCTTACCTTCGATCACAGTATCATAATCGTTGACGAGATGCAGAATCTTAACTTTCACGAATTGGACTCAGTCATAACGCGTGTCGGTAATTGTTCTAAGATTATATTCTGCGGTGACTATTATCAGTCAGACTTCAAAAACAATAGTGATAAAAAGGGTATAAATAGTTTTCTCGATATCCTTGAACAATTAAAGAGTTTTTCTGTGATCAACTTTACATGGGAAGATATCGTAAGGAGTGGTCTCGTAAGAGACTATATAATGACAAAAGAGTGGATGGATATTAAATGAATAGAGAAGCAGTGTACGACCAATTAAAAATTGATGAAGGAGTAGAATATGTCATCTATAACGACCATCTCGGCTATCCCACCTTTGGCGTCGGTCACCTTGTCCTCGAAAGTGACGAGGAATGCGGAAAACCAGTTGGTACACCAGTTACTGAAGAACGTGTTAGGGCGTGTTTCGAGCGAGACCTTGATACTTCAATCAGCGAGTGTGGAACTCTATACGGAGAAGGGGCATTTGGAGAACTCCCAGACGAAGTCCAACAAATCTTGGTTAATATGATGTTCAACATGGGTCGACCGAGACTCAGTAAGTTTAAGAACTTCAATAGCGCGATTGCTGAAGGTGATTGGGCAAGAGCCGCTGTAGAAGGGCGTGACAGTATTTGGTATCGTCAAGTGACAAATCGAGCAGAACGTTTGATGAGTAGAATGGAGAATGTAGGTTAATTACCATGGCAAAATACAGCCGTTTCGATCCGCGCAATAAAAAGCGCGACAAACATAAAAAAACTTATTTAAGTAAATCTAACTTCAACGAAGAAGACCATACAAGGGGCGATAAAGAACTTCTTTCGATGTATAAAAATTATAACTCGGAGAAAGTCTCTAATCTGAACAGATGAATTTTGAACTATATCATGATCCCCTGAAGAACCATCCGTACCTTTTCACTTACGACAATGAAGTCGACTGGAAAGGTACGCCAGGCGTTGGCGATATTATGTTTGGGTTAAACTCTGTTCACATGATGGTTCACTTGATTCGTAAACGACGACCACTTGCCCAGATGACAATGAATGTGTATTGGGAACATAGTGAAGATTATCTACATCACTTCGAAGATCCCGAGACGATTATAGAACGGGCCGAGTATCTTCATAGTTTTTATCATGATAAAGACGCTGTCAAAATGAATCACATCTTCAACTCAGAAGATTTAGAGATTCGTAAACTACGACATCGAGGGTTCCAAAGAAAATCAGGCCCTACTGCTGTCTTAGATGGCCTCCCGTCTTGGATCTTTCACAAAGAAGTGTTGACGGATCCTGTCGAAAACAAAGTTGTCTTCTGGCGCCCTCTCTTTAACAAAGACCTGCCTCGCGGTTGGAAGCGTACCTTTACTGACGAACACTGGGAAAGAATCCTACACATTCTTGAACTGAAGGGTTACAATCTTGTCGAGTTAACCTATCGCACACCTGTACGAGAAGCCTTGTATCACATGCGGACATGTAGATTCTGTATATTCTACGACGGAATGTGGCACTACATGGCAAAGAATCTGTGTAAACCTACTATCGCTTTAGGTCATAATGGTATCCTTGAGGTACACGAACCCCAGGGTGTTCATTTCCACACGCCAGACAAGAAAGAAAACGATCTTTTTAAATATCTAAATAAATTACCTAAGATCCTCGATCATATGGATCGACGAGCAGACCGTTACAAAAATTTTATACTGGATGAATTGAATGTTCAAAATTGATAGAGCAGTGATTGAAATAAATGGAGGATGTAATTACTCATGCTCTATGTGCCCTCAAGACACTCGGACAGGAGGAAGACACAAAGGCTTCTTAAAGAAGATGGGTCTTAAAGAGTTTGAGGACAACGTTGCTGATTGCGCACAACACGGTCTAAGGGTTGTCAATCTGGATGGTAGTGGTGAAGCAACCTTAAATCGAAATTTGCCTAAGTACATTGAGATCGTGAAGAAGTATAATGCGAAGGCGTTTATCTTCTCTAACGGGCACCGCATGGAAGGTAAGTTCATGATGGACTGTGTTGATGCTGGTTTAGATTTCTATAGGTTCTCATGGGTAGGTTATGATGTGAAAGCATACGATAAGTGGATGTACAATCGCATTGGCGGTTCGTTCATGAACACTTGGGATAAAGTCAAAGCCATGCGAGAGTATGTCATCGATACTAAATCTGATTGCGTTGTCGCAACCTATCACCTTATTACTGACAACGACAACGAAGCATTCGAACTGGAACATTACAAGAAAATTGTAGAACAGTTAGATGTCAAAACAGAGATATGGAGAATGCATAACTGGTCTGGTGTGACTGACATATCTGAGACCGGTGTGCGAACAGGAGTAAAGAAAACTTGTGGAAGACCTTTTAGCCCCGATGTTGTTATTCGTGCTGGCGGTCTTGATGGTCAAAGCGGTGCTGTTCACCCATGCTGCCAAGTCCTTGGTAGAGACGAAGAAGCAGTTCTCGGTCACACAAGCAAAAACACCATTGAAGAAATTTGGGAGGGTGAGGCGTATTCTGGGCTTCGTGACGCTCATAGAAGCGGTGACTATCCTGGCTATTGTAATGATTGTGATTTTTTAGTTGACGACCCCGAAGTTTTGGTGTATACTAATCATTCCAGAGACTTGATGAAGATGCATGGAACCGAGTTCGATCTAAATGACTATCGATAAACCTGAAGTATGGATGATCGCAATCACAGACAACCCCGTTTCGATTTACTTCAAGAACGAGGTGATGCCGTCATGGGGCGAATATGTGGTGAATCACTTTGAGGCAAAAACTCCTAAAGATTTATCTGTTGATTGTGACTTTCTGAACTTAACATTTAAACAAAGAAAAGATCTTATCATCGAGTTCTCCGACACCGAAAAGGCGGTGTGGTATAGTCACTACTTTTTATGGAAGCATTGTTGGGACACACAAACACCTATAATTATCGTTGAACATGATGTTAAATTATTAGAGGATATAGAAGACGAAGTGTTTGGGTATGACATGGTTTGTTTATGTCATGACACACGAGACAACAGCGATCGTAAACCAAAACTCGCTGGTGGTGCTTACTATATAAAACCACTAGCCGCTCGAAAACTTATGGAAGTCAGACACAATAAGAAAATTATTACCAACTCTGATGCGTGGATACACGTTGTGTGTGATAGACTTGGTAAGTGGTACAGCCACAAATGCCAACAATTTAAAAACTCTGAGGTAGGTACGACAATCGTACATAATAGAATATGAAAAGATTAATATATCAAGTCTGTATAGGTAACGCTAAAAATTCTGCTCTGTATAAACATTGTATACAGTCCGTAGCAAATTATGCGGAGAGACATGGGATCGATCATCGTGTACAGTCGACACCAATTCTCCGTATCAAGCCCGATATCTTTGGGAGCAATCGCAGTAAAGAATCGTATGAGAAACACGGCGGTTATCTTCCTATCTACGAGAAAGAAAACGCATTCTCATTCATTGATGAGTATGATCAGATTGCTATCGTCGACGCTGATATTTACATTCGACCAGATTCTCCTAACATCTTCGATGACTTCGCCCCAGAGTATTCTTTTGGTGCTGTGTGTGAACGTGAGATGCCTATCACCGATGTGTATCAGCAAAAGATACTGAACTACTCTCGGATGCAGTACGAGTATTTACATAAGCAGAAAAAGATTGATTTTAAACCAAACAAACTTGGTTATGAGTTCTTTAATATGGGGATGATATTAATCAACAGTGCTTTATTTAAAAGATATCTTCAAGGTCAAACGCCCAAACAGTTCATCGAAAGAACTGAGTTCAAGGACTTTGTAGATGGTCAAGGCGCATGGAAGTGGTCGACCGATCAAACACTGCTCAATTATTTTCTGAAAAAGTATCAGGTGCCTACACAACATATGGATCATAAATGGAATGGTCTATACTCCGTTAATGTTGATATAAAAAAGTGTCACTTTATTCATTTTTTTCTTAAAGACTTGTTGCCTAGTAGTGGCGAGAATGTCGAGGAGTTGATGAAAAAGATATGAGTTATATAGAAAAAACTCAGCAGTTCAGCAGTTGGGGTGATAAACTTCTACAACACACCGATGTGCTGTACAGCATCCAAGAGTTCAAAAAATTCAAGCCTATTACCGTACAGTTGGCTTTATGTGAGATGTGTGATAGCGATTGCCCATTTTGTTCTGTCGCTGGGCGACCATTAAAAAGTTATATTTCTTATTCCCAAATCGAACAGATGTTAGTTGAGTTTAAGCACTTAGGTGCGAAAGCTGTAGAAATTACCGGTGGTGGTAACCCTCTTCTCTATAGAGACAAACGAGAACAGAAAGATATCAATGATGTCATCAGACTGGCTGGGCAATTAGGGTTTGACATTGGTATTATTACCAACACTGAAAAACTTGAACGACACTTGAAGCCTGAGGTCTATGAATTCATTAACTGGATTAGAGTATCACTCATTAAGTTAGATGAGGGCAAAGCACCTGAAGACTATGATTTTGGATCATTTCCTAAAGAACGTTTAGGATTCAGTTATATCATCTATGATGGTACTAATGGCATACCCGATGAGTTGAGCAGAACTAAAAAACCTTATATAGGTACTACACTAGAATCCATTGAGCGTATGGCTAAACTTGTAGAGTTAAACCCAGAGTGTAAGTTTGTTCGCATCGCAGGCAATTGTCTAATAAAGGGTAATAATAAAATCGTCTATGATAAATGGTCAAGCATAGTGTCAAAAGTAGACGAGTTAGAAAAGTTTTTCATTAAAGAAATACTTGATAACGACAGCCCTTGGGATGATGGATGTTATGTGGGTGCTATTCGCCCTTACATCGCTCCTCATCCAGAGGGCGGCGATTACCAAGTCTACACATGTACAAGTCATGTTCTTCAAAAACGAAATTACGATTTAGATTATTCTTTAGGATCTATTACTGATATCGCTGGTATATGGAAAAGTATGAACGAAAGTTACGCACAGTATGGGTATCCTTATGAGGTCAAAGGCAACAAAGGGAGAGATTGGTGTTCTAACTGTAATTTCTGTTACTATAAGTATAATAACCAAGTACTGCATACAGTAGCACAAAAAATGCCTGATGATGATAGGAACTTTGCATGAGTGGAATATATGATGAATTATATTATAAAAGCAACAACTATGTCACATACCTACAAAGAAAAGAAAGATACTCAAAGACTGTAACAGAAATTTTAGGGTTTCTGAATAAAATTAATCGTGATCAGGGCCCTGTACTGGACTTTGGCTGCGCAGTGGGGTTTCTTACGGAGGCATTACTTGAGAAAGGTCATGAAGTAGATTCAGTAGATGTTAGTGAATGGTGTATCGAAGAAGCGAAAAAGAAAAATCTGACTGTCACCCGCGCACCTAATTATGATAAAGAGTATGGTATAACCTTTGCTTTAGATGTGTTAGAGCATATGCCTCACTTTCAAATCATGGAATTTCTTAATAAGTTAAAAACTCGTATCATGGTTTTCAGAGTGCCTGTGTGTTTAGGTAAAGATGTTGATTACTATCTTGAGGCATCTAGGGCTGATCCTACCCATGTCATTCGGTGGAATGCTAAAGAGTGGGAAGCACTTTTAATTGATTATGGTTATCAGATTATCACATTGAATCTGTCAACCATCTATTGCAGCAAAGGCGTTTATTGTGGTATTGCTATTCGACAGAACGACAGTCAACACACAGAAGAAATAAACTAATGATTGTAATATCACACCGAGGCAATATAGACGGGCCCAACAAAAATCTTGAAAACAAAGAGTCGTCTATACAACAAGTAATCGATAAGGGTCATCTGTGTGAAGTGGATGTCTGGAGAATAAACGAGTATCTGTTTCTCTCGCACGATTTTCCTCCAGCGGATCAACATCCAGTTAACTTCGAATATTTTCAAGAACGGCGGCACAATCTTATTATTCATTGTAAGAATATCGAAGCATTACAGTTCTTTCAGAGTCGACACGAAGAATCATTTCATTACTTCTGGCATGAGACTGATGACTATACGGTTACGAGTCACGGTTGGATCTGGGCATATCCTGGTAAGAACGTGATAACAAATCTGCGAAGTATTTCAGTTGCCGTTCTGCCTGAAACTGTCGAGCCGTTTGATGTAAACAATTTCAGTGCTGTGTGTACAGATTACCTTGCGAAATACAACACATGATTAAGTTAGTTCTTTTTGACCTTGACGGTGTTCTTGTGGATGCCAAAGAAATACATTATGAGGCACTTAATGAGGCCCTCGGTGAATATGCTATAACCCTAGATGAACACCGTAACTTTTATGATGGCAGAAAAACCTATGAGAAGCTGAACATGTTAACCGAGAAAAAAGGATTGCCTGTTTCAGACCATGAAAAAATATTTAATCATAAACAGAAACGAACAGTGGAGATGCTACACAGTCTTCCTATCAACACTCATGCACTCGAATTGTTCCAGCACTTAGAAGATAATGGTTATCTGATAGGAGTATGTTCTAATAGTATACGCAGAACTGTATTGACAGCTCTTGCTAAGAGTGGGTTGATAGAGTATTGCTCAGTCATCCTATCCAATGAGGATGTGAAGAACTCTAAACCACACCCCGAGATCTATTGGAAAGCAATGAGCATGATGAACTGTCTACCTGAAGAGACTGTCATCGTTGAAGATTCCCCGCCTGGATTGCTGGCAGCAGCACGTTCTAGCGCGGCATATATAAGAGTGGTGAATACAAGTGAAGTGACAAAGGAAAACATTATGCCTAAATTAGAATCCGAAACTGTTAAAAATGTTTGGAAAGACGATAAGTTAAATGTGATCATTCCGATGGCAGGAGCAGGATCTCGTTTTAAAGAAGCGGGGTTCACTTTTCCTAAACCTTTAATCGATGTCAAGGGCAAACCAATGATCCAAGTGGTTGTTGAGAATCTTGGGCTTGATGCAAACTTTATATTCATCGTACAAAAAGAGCATCGTGAACAGTTTCACCTCGATAACATGTTACCGTTGATTACTGGTCCTAACACTACAATCGTAGAGGTTGACTGTATCACAGAAGGTGCTGCTTGCACCACACTCTTAGCAAAAGATATCATTGACAACGATGCACCGTTGTTTTTTGCTAACAGTGATCAGTGGGTAGACTGGGATCCTGTTCAGTTTATGTATGACATGCAGGAAACGTCAGCAGACGGTGGTATAATCACTTTCAAAGCAACACATCCTAAGTGGTCATTTGCCAAATTAGATGAGTTTGGTAACGTCCTTGAAGTAGCAGAAAAAAATCCTATCAGTGACAATGCAACAGTAGGTTATTATTACTGGAAGCATGGGGCAGACTTTGTTAGATATGCAGAGCAGATGATTGACAAAGACATTCGAGTTAATGGTGAGTTCTATGTGTGCCCCGTATTCAACCAAGCAATTGAAGACGGTAAAGTTATACGCACTCATCAGGCAAAAGAGATGTGGGGACTTGGTACTCCTGAAGACTTAGAATATTACTTAAAGGAAAAACATTGAAAGTAACAGTATGTATATCAGGAACCCCGCAAGATGTCTATGAATGGAAAAATAGCAATACTGATTAATGGTCTGTACCGGCCTAATGTCAAACAACCCATAAAAAAACTGCTCGATGATCTGAAAAACAAGTTTCCTAACGGAGACATGTACTTTCATACGTGGGAAGATAAGAAGTCGATGATTCCTGATTATCTACAAGATCGTCTATATGTTTGCCCTGAACCTATTATGACTTACCACCCTATTTCGGATACTACTGGACACAAACACGGTAAGTTCCGACATTATAAAGAAAAGGGTTTATTGCATAATAAGTTTGCACACGCTAGTAAACAGATTCTTGGTTATGCAAATCTATATCAACAAGTCGAACAAGGATATGATCATTTCATTAGATTGCGATGGGATACCCAATTAGATATTCGGTTCGACTTTCGACCCTATCTAGATGCAATTGATGATGGACCAATAGGATTTATGACCAGAGGTGGGCGTGGACACAAACTAGGATCGGGGGAAACTTGGCCTGTCAGCAAAGAAAATAAGAACGATGATTGGTACGGGTATCTACCAGACGTGATGATCATGCATCATCGCAGACATTTTGACCCGTACTTGGTTGAAGAGTTACACACAAAAAAGAAACTAACCTGTGCAGAGTGGGGATGGTATCAGGTCATGTCTCAGCCGTACGGTGACATACATCAGAGTATACACGGTGGCGCGGGAATTAGTCGTTAATTTCTCACTACATAACTACACAGGGAAAACACAAAATGCTTAAACAACTATTCGACAAATACAAATGCGACAAAGGCAGAGAGAAACATCACTACTATAAAGAGTATGAACAATACTTTGAGTCTGTAAAGGATGAACCTATCAATTTACTTGAGATTGGAACATTCAAAGGATCTTCTACCCGAGCGTTTCACGAATACTTTCCGAACGGGACAATCTATACGATAGATATATTTGAGAGGACAGACCCGAAAGACTTAGACATCCTAGATGAACCTAGGGTCAAGTGGCTGAAAGCTGATTCTACAAATGCGTCGTTGGGTAAAAAGATAAAACGGAAATGGGGTGACGTAAAGTTTGATTTCATCATTGACGATGGTGCTCATTGGCCAGAGGCTAACAGGTTGACCTTTGAAAACTGTATGCCGTTTATAAAAGAAGGTGGAACGTATTTTGTCGAAGACGTTTGGCCAATGCACAAGATGAAACAAACAGAGTTGAGTAACCCTTGGTTGGTTAAATTTCCAAAAAAATATGACATGTTAAAACATATAAAATTTATGACTACATTGGATAGTTATAGCACGATCCACTACGACCGCAGAAAAGAAACCCGTTGTGGTGATACATACATAATCGCAATAAATAATCTCTAAGAAACAGTTGACAACCAGGCGAATATTGGTTATAATGTATTATGAAAATAGAGAAGTTTAAATGAAAGTTTTAATTACAGGTATAGCAGGGTTTATTGGATTTCACACAGCTATACGATTTAACAATGAGGGTCATACGGTTGTCGGCTTTGACAACTTCAACAGTTATTATGATCCTACTTTAAAATATAAGCGATCTGCGAAACTGGCTGGTGAGCACGACATCGTCGTTGAACACATCGACCTCAAGGATAAAGACGGTGTTGTTGAGTTCGTGAAGCAAGAGAAACCAGATCTTGTTATACACCTTGCAGCAATGGCGGGTGTTCGATACTCGATGGACAATCCTCAAGAGTATATCGATAACAATGTCACAGGTACACTGAATCTTATTATCGCTTGTGAAGAAGCTGGTGTCGAGAACGCCATTTACGCTTCCACTTCTTGTGTGCTGCACGGCAGTCCTTTACCATGGAAAGAGGCTGACTATCTGTTTCAACCTACCAGCCCTTATGGTTATAGTAAGTGTGTCAACGAATCTCAGTTCGCAATCTCTAAGATTCCTAACGCTGTTGGTTTACGCTTCTTTACGGTGTATGGTCCATGGGGTCGACCTGACATGGCGTTGTTCGACTTCACTAAGAACATCATCGCAGGTAATGAAATTACCCTGTTTAACTATGGTGAT
>Ga0102811_1000370_pt1 | contig 22750 bp, 20 predicted proteins | sample ColrivemetaGS705_FD_84507 | JGI IMG/M metagenome (GOLD analysis project Ga0102811, IMG submission 84507) | Estuarine microbial communities from the Columbia River estuary - Flood tide ETM metaG S.705 | ecosystem: Environmental > Aquatic > Marine > Intertidal zone > Estuary | place: USA: Columbia... | reverse complement strand
CTCAGAGGAGTAAACAAAATCTGTTACTGCTTCATTATCTGTTTTAAAGACGTCTTCTTTGGTGCCTTCCCAAGCTTTTAAGCCTTCTTTGAGGAATACTATTTTTTCTCCAATTTCCATAACCGAATTCATGTCATGGGTATTGATTACGGTTGTCATTTGGTATTCATCCGTAATTTCTTGAATGAGATTATCTATAAGAATGGCCGTTTTTGGATCTAAACCAGAGTTGGGTTCGTCACAGAATAAATATTTTGGATTCATAACAATAGCCCTAGCAATAGCGACCCTTTTTTGCATTCCACCAGAAATTTCAGAAGGGAATTTGGATTCTGCATTGACTATATTTACCCGCTTTAAAACACTGTGGACCCTTTCTTTTTTTTCCTCATCAGTTTGTTTGGTAAACATATCTAACGGGAAGCGCACATTGTCTGCAACATCCATAGAATCAAATAAAGCACTCCCCTGAAATACCATGCCCATTTTTTCTCTGAGTTTCCTTTTCTTCTTTAAAGTCAGGTTTGCGTAGTTGTCTTGATCGTATAAGATATTTCCAGCATCTAAATTAAAGAGGCCCAGGAGACATTTTAGAAAAACTGTTTTACCAGAACCACTTTGACCAATGATCAAAGAGGTTTTTCCTTTTTCAAAGCTGGTAGAAATTCCTTTGAGTACTTTGTTGTCTCCGAAAGACTTTTGTATGTTTTCTACCTCTATCATTAGCCCAGTAAAAGTTGTGTGAGTATATAATTTGTAGTGATGATTACTACAGCCGTCCAAACAAAGGAAGTGGTACTTGCTTTACCAACCTCTAAGGCACCACCTTTCATATAATACCCGTGAAATGAAGGTACCGTTGCAATAATAAATGCAAAAAACATGGTTTTTATAAATGCATAGGCTACATGAAAAGGAAAAAAGTCTATTCGCACCCCTTCAATAAAATCTGCAGCAGTAGAAAATCCACCAAAAACCCCAGCTAAAAATCCACCAAAAATACCCAAGTACATAGCAATAGCAATAACGAATGGATACATAAGTAGGGCAATTATTTTAGGAAACACCAAGTAGTTAAGTGAATTTATTCCCATGACCTCCAATGCATCTATTTGTTCAGTAACCCGCATAGAGCCAATACTAGAAGTAATAAAAGACCCCACCTTACCAGCCATGATAATGGAGGTGAAAGTTGGTGCGAACTCTAGGATTACCGATTGTCTGGCAGCAAAACCAATTAAATTTTTTGGGATAAGTGGGCTGTTCAGATTAAGAGCGGTTTGTATGGTCACTACCCCTCCAATAAAAAAAGAAACAAAAATAACAATCCCCATAGAGCCATAAATAAGTTCATCTATTTCTTTGAGAATTAAGCCTCGCATAACCTTCCACTTCGTAGGCTTTTTAAAAACCTCTCGTATCATTAAAAAATACTGTCCAATTGCTGCAAGCTGCTTCATGATGCGTTTAAAAATCTAAGGTGTTTTGTTTACTCTCAGAATCTCAAGTAAAAATACTAATAAGCTTTTAACTAGCCATGCGATTTTTCTTTTTAAGTCTATTTGCTCTTTGATATAGATCTGAGGAGAATTGTGTCTCAAACGGGTCAGTCTTTTTTCATGGGGGATTGTTTTTAGGGTTTTTGTTTTAACAATCATTTTACTTCAATACTTTATCAGGTACCTACAAAATCCTTATTTTTGAGTAAATAATTATTATATGAAATCTCATTTTAATTACCCCCTGTTTTGTTGCTTAGTGATCTTTTTTTCTTTCGCTGCTAAAGCCCAAAAAAAATCAGTAGCATCCAAGGAATATGAAAGGCCAAAATTGGTGGTTGGAATAGTGGTTGATCAAATGCGCTATGACTATATTTCTCGTTTTTGGAATGGTTATAGTGAAGGCGGGTTTAAGCGCTTGGTAAAAGAGGGCTTTAACTTTAAAAACAACCATTATAATTATGCCCCAACAAGTACGGGTCCTGGTCATGCGTCTGTTTATACAGGGACCACACCAGCCTCTCATGGGATTATTGGGAATGATTGGTATGACAAAGAAATAGGCGCATCTGTATATTGTGCAGCAGACAATACCTATGCTTCTGTGGGGACTGCCTCTGCGGCAGGACAAATGTCACCAAAACAATTGTTAACCACTACCATTTCTGATCAGTTAAAATTACACACCCAATCAAGGTCTAAAGTAATTGCTATTGCTTTAAAGGACAGGGGAGCTGTTTTGCCTGGGGGCCATACGGCAGACGCTGCGTACTGGTTTCATGGAAAAAATGAGGGCAGTTGGATTAGCAGTACTTTTTATATGGAATCCTTACCCTCTTGGGTGACTCAATTTAATAACAAAGTACCCCAGCTATACAAAAAACCATGGGACCTGCTTAAATCTGAAAAAGCCTATACACAGAGTGGTTTAGATAAAAATAATTACGAAGGTGCTTACAGGGGAGAAGCTGCGGCCGTTTTCCCACATGATCTCGTGTCACTTTGGGAGGCTAATGGCGCTTATGATATATTAAAAGCGACTGCTTACGGTAATAGCCTTACCACTGATTTTGCATTAGCAGCACTCCAGGGAGAAAATTTGGGCAAAGGCTTGGATACTGATTTTTTAGCGGTGAGTTTTTCGAGTACAGATTATGTGGGTCACCAGTTTGGGGTGAATTCACGGGAAATAGAAGACACCTACTATCGCCTAGATTTGGACATAGAAAGATTACTCAAAGCTTTAGATGCTCAGGTTGGGCCAGGCAATTATAGTTTGTTTTTAACCGCAGATCATGCAGCTGTTCAAGTTCCCACCTATTTGCAGGATTTAAAAATACCGTCAGGATATTTTGATTCAAAAGTATTTAAAGAAAACCTAAACACATATGTATCAGACCACTATGGATCAGAAGACCTCATAGAAAACATCTCTAATTATCAAGTGTTTTTAAATAGGACTTTAATTGCTCAGTTAGATATTGATTTAGAAGACATCCAGGAAGATTTGGCACAATTTATTTTGCAAGATCCCGCTGTGGAAAGAAGTTATACTGCCTATCAAATGTGGGGGGAGGAATATACAAAAGGGATCCCCTATATCTTGCAAAATGGATATAATCCCAAAAGATCTGGAGACGTCCTTTTTGTCTTAAAGCCTGCAGTAATTAGTTATTCAAAGACTGGTTCTACCCACGGCTCTCCTCAGATATACGACACCCACACCCCATTGTTGTTTTTTGGTAAAGGATTTAAGCAAGGGGCTAGTTTTGAAAGATCAGAGATCCCAGATATTGCCCCAACTGTAGCTGCAATGTTAGGTATTGCTTTTCCAAACGGCAATACTGGCAAGCCATTGACAGAAGTTTTAGAGTAAACCCAATTAATTATAGTATTGGATCTTGGCTATTTAGGACAAGTTTGGGTCTGGGTGAAGTGTCAAATAAAGCAATCGCTAACCTAAGATTTTAGATCGCATATTTTTCCATCTTAAACGCCTGATAAAAACGCCCTCTTCATGGTTTACCATGAAAGGGGCGTTTTCTTTTTTGGCCTCAAAAAAGCCACCCATGTGGTGGAAGAAGGCCATAAAACGCTTTTGCTTCACAGCCATTTTAAAAGCGGCTATAAGGGTGATTAATAACCCATACCTCATGCCATACATGGCTTTGCCTTGGAGTAATTTGGCTTTTTTATTGTAAGCGGCGCCTATAGGTCTCAGGTGTTTCACCGCTAAATGTTCCTCTGTTTTTAATTCAAAACCGTGGTATTGGGCTAAAAGCTCATCTACAGTATCCCAACCCATAGCAATCCTTAGACCACCCATTGCCGTAAAACAAGCTTTTGAATAGGCCTTAAACGCGCCCCGAATATGTGTTTTATCCATAGGGTGGTTTAAAAGCCATTGTCCTTTGTGGTCTTGTTCATAGGCAAATCCACCACAGATGCCTAGTGAAGGATTGTGAGAAAAACGGTCGCTAATAGTCTCTAAATAGTTTTTAGGAAGCAGTATGTCTGCATCTAATTTGAGCAAAATATCATAGTCTTTGTCCAGCTGTTTTAAACCGAAATTAAAAGCCTGTACCACTTTGCTTCCAGGCATATGTATATTAGAACTACTGTGGTTTACGGCAGTTATAAAAGGGTGTTTTTCAGCAAATTCTTGGGCTATTTTATAAGTGTTATCTGAAGAATTGTCACTGACCACAATTAATTGTTGGGGAGCCAGTGTTTGAATGCAAATACTTTCAAGGCAACCCTTTAAAAATGCCGCTTCATTATGTGCAGGAATGACAATAGATATATTCATTTATATTTTAAGATTTTTTTTCTGCATACACCATATAATACCTCGGTGTAAACCACCTTAAAAGGGGTCTTATGCCAATTTTTTTTGTGGGATTGATCCAGCGTTTGGTCGCTTTTATTTCCCAGCCTGTTTTTTCTAAGAGCCAGTCTAACTGCCAGCTTTCAAATTCGTGGTAATGTCTGTCCCATAGGTCTGTTTTACTCCTGTAGGCAGGGGCAAACCAAAGTCTTAGTGGCACGCTGATGACTATTTTTTTAGACTGAATTTGCTGTAAGATTTGAAAGGGGTTTAACAGGTGTTCAAAAATTTCAAAGGCAGTAACCACTGAGGCGTCTGAGTCTATTAAAGCATTTTGATTAAAATCTAAATCTTCTCCCGCTGTGTTTTTAACGGTATATCCAAGCGCACGCATTTGTTCACTCAATGGATTTTCTACGCCCAAGTCTAGAAGGGTTTCCTGTGTAGAAAGGTGTTCTTGTAAAAAAGCTAGGGTTATTTTATACCTTTTTTCTGGAAAGTATCTTTTGTACATAGGGCAAATTAAAGGAATAAGTGGGCACCATTACTTATAAATGAGGTGAAAAATACTCAGTGCTTAAAAAATGTTCGGTGCTAAAAATATGTTAGATACTAAAAATAGAGTTGATTTTTAATTCATCTACTATACCTCATATACAAATGCGTTAATATTCATTCCTGCACCCACACTGGCAAACATCACCACATCTCCTTTTTCAATCATATGTCCCTCTAATTGACCGCGTTTCACCATGTCAAAAAGGGTGGGAACGGTCGCTACAGAACTATTGCCAAATTCATGAATATTCATGGGCATTATACCATCTGGCACAGGGGTTTTGTACTGTCTATAAAAACGCTTTACAATAGCAGCGTCCATTTTTTCGTTGGCCTGGTGGATGAATATTTTCTTGAGATCTCCAATATTGTGACCACTAGCGTCCAAACATTTCTGCATGGCTATGGGGACGTGGGTCACCGCAAATTCATAAATTTTGCGGCCGTACATTTTTATGTATTTCTCATTTTTGGGAGCGTCTTGTTTGTAAGAGCAGCCAAAAAATAGGAAATGGGCTTCTTCAAAAGAGTGGGTTTCTGAGGCATGAGATAGAATGCTTCCGCCCTGAGGGTCTTCTATGTCAAGAACTGTAGCCCCAGCACCGTCTGCATAGATCATAGAGTCTCTGTCATGAGGATCCAAAACCCTTGAGAGGGTTTCTCCGCCTATTACTAGGCATCTTTTAGCCATGCCAGCTTTCATAAATGCCTGCGCATGAATCACTCCTTCTATCCAGCCAGGGCAGCCAAATAGCAAGTCATAGGCCACGCAAGATGGGTTTTTAATACGCAGCAAATGTTTTACCCTAGAGGCCAATGAAGGCAAAGTGTCTCCTTGTGCTCCGGGAGCAGAAACGTCTCCAAAATTATGGCCAAATATAATGTAGTCAATGGTTTCAGGATCTATATTAGCGTCTGTAATAGCATCTTGAGCCGCTAAAAAACCTAAATCAGAGGTATTTAAATGATCTGGGGCATACCTGCGATTTTCAATACCAGTAATGGCCTTGAACTTTTCAATGATTACCCCATTTTCCTGCTCAAATACCTGGCCATTTTCTTGAAGGAACGCATGTGAATTAAAAGCTTCATTTGGGGTTATTAGAGGCGGAATATAGCTACCGCTTCCCTTAATACTCACTTTCATAGGTTACATAATTTATCACAAGATAAAAAAAATGTAACCTATGTAAAGCGTCATCACGTAAAATATACGATGTTCAGTATTATTTATGCCTCTGCATACGCTTCAATGGGCGTACAAGTACAGATCAGGTTTCTGTCTCCGTAAGCGTCGTCTACCCTTCTCACCGTTGGCCAGAACTTGTTGTTAGACACATATGGTAAAGGGAAGGCAGCTTGCTGCCTGCTGTAAGGGAAATCCCATTGGTCAGCAGTAAGCATGGCTTGTGTATGCGGCGCATTTTTGAGTGGGTTATTAGGCGTGTCTATATGAGCGGCATCTATTTCTTTTCTAATAGCTATCATGGCGTCACAGAAACGGTCTAATTCTGGTAAATCTTCACTTTCTGTAGGTTCAATCATCATGGTGCCTGCCACAGGGAAAGATACTGTAGGGGCATGGAATCCGTAGTCCATGAGTCGTTTGGCTATATCTGTTACCTCTATCCCATGGTCTTTAAAAGGCCTGCAATCTATGATCATTTCATGGGCAGCCCTTCCTTGCTCTCCCGTATAAAGTACTTCAAAGGAGCCATTCAATCTGGCCTTAATATAATTGGCATTTAAAATAGCAATTTTAGTAGCATGGGTCAACCCAGCTTCTCCTAGCATTTTAATGTAACCATATGAAATAAGGCAGGCTAAGGCAGAACCCCATGGTGCTGCAGATATAGCAGTAATGGCTTGGTCACCGCCAGTAGCTATAACCGGATTGGTAGGTAAAAACGGCACTAATTGAGGCGCCACACAGATAGGTCCTACACCAGGACCTCCTCCTCCGTGAGGAATAGCAAAAGTTTTGTGCAAGTTTAAGTGACAAACGTCTGCGCCAATAGTGGCTGGATTGGTCAATCCTACCTGCGCATTCATGTTGGCTCCATCCATATACACCTGTCCGCCGTGCTTGTGAATGAGGCTAGTAATTTCTCTAATAGAAGATTCAAATACTCCGTGGGTAGAAGGATAAGTGACCATGAGTGCCGCCAATTCACTACTGTGGGCAATGGTTTTTTCTCTAAGGTCTTCTACGTCTATATTTCCTTTTTCATCTGTTTTTGTCACCACAACCTTCATTCCCGCCATCACTGCAGAGGCTGGATTAGTGCCGTGGGCAGACGCCGGTATGAGGCATATATTCCTGTGACTTTCTCCCCTAGAAGCGTGGTAGGCTCTAATAGTCATTAGTCCTGCGTACTCTCCTTGTGCTCCAGAGTTTGGTTGTAGCGAGGTGCCAGCAAAGCCAGTAATTTCGTTGAGCTGTAATTCTAATTGTTGTAAAACTTCATGGTAGCCAGCTGCTTGTTCAACAGGTACAAAAGGATGTATGCTACCCCATTGCGCCCATGAAAGAGGCAACATTTCTGAGGCCGCGTTGAGTTTCATGGTACATGAACCCAGAGAAATCATGGAGTGATTTAAAGCCAAATCCTTGCGTTCTAACTGTTTTATATAACGCATTAGTGCCGTTTCAGAGTGGTAGGTATTAAATACTTTTTGGCTTAGAAAAGCTGTTTTTCTCGCCAAGTGCTGGGGCACTTTTGTTTCATTCCCAAGCGAAATAGTAGGTGGAGTTTGTCCTTTAGCGGCAGCAAAAATGGCTACAATCTCTTGGGCATCGGCCACGGAAGTGGCCTCGTTAATTGAAATCCCTACCTGATCCGCTCCAACGTATTGGAAATTGACTTTTTGGGCTTCTGCCAATGCTTTAATTTCTTTGGCTGGCGCCGACACCAATAGGGTATCAAAATAATTTTCGTTGTGCTGGGTATAGCCCAAACTTTCTAGTGCCTTAGACACTGCAACTGTTTTATGGTGCACTCCATGTGCAATATATAACAAGCCTTGAGGTCCGTGGTATACCGCGTACATTCCAGCCATTACAGCCAAAAGTACCTGAGCTGTACAGATGTTAGAAGTGGCTTTGTCTCTTTTGATATGTTGTTCTCTGGTCTGTAGCGCCATTCGGTAGGCTGGCAATCCGTCAGTATCTTTTGTGAGTCCAATGATTCTTCCAGGAATACTTCTTTTATAATCTTCTCTTGTGGCAAAAAATGCGGCGTGTGGCCCCCCATAGCCTAAAGGAATTCCAAAGCGTTGTGTGGTTCCAACCACTACGTCTGCACCCAATTCTCCGGGCGCTGTAAGCATGGTTAAACTTAATATGTCTGCTGCAAAAGCCACTTTTATTTCTGTTGCTTTGGCTTTCTCCATGAACTGGTCTACGGCACCAATCGCACCGTTTTTACCAGGATACTGTACTATGGCACCATAAAAATGGGGCTCAAATGCAAATGCATCTATTGGGCCAACCTCTAATTGAATGCCTAGTGGCGTTGCCCTAGTTTCTAATAAGGATAGGGTTTGTGGTAAAATATCTTCTGAAACAAAAAAGGACATGGCCTCCTGTTTTTTCTGGTCTCTCGTTCTTACATCATAGAGCATGGTCATGGCTTCTGCTGCTGCGGTGCTCTCATCTAATAGAGAGGCGTTGGCGAGATCCATTCCGGTCAATTCACACACCATGGTCTGGAAATTGATTAATGCTTCTAACCTACCTTGTGCAATTTCTGCTTGGTATGGTGTATAGGCAGTGTACCATCCCGGATTTTCTAAAATATTTCTTTTGATTACTGAAGGGGTAATGCTCTGGTGGTATCCTTGGCCTATATAAGTTTTGAATACCTTATTCTTTTGAGACAGTATTTCAATATGAGAAAGGTAGTCGTGTTCGCTCATGGCTGGTGCTAAATCCAATGCTTTTTTAAGACGAATGTCTGCAGGAATAGTTTCCAGAATAAGCTGGTCTAGATTCTCTACACCAACTGTTTTTAACATTTGGGATTGTTCTTCTTCTTGTATGCCAATGTGGCGTAATGCAAAAACATCTGTTTTCATAAGCGAAATCGTTATATTAGATCTATAAAAAGCTGCACAAAATTACTAATAAAAAGAATAATTATACGGCCTTTTATATAAGTCTTCACTAAACTTTTTAACCAATTTGAGGGCTTATAAACAGTTTGTTTACTTTTGTGGAATGCGCGGTTTGAGAAGATTTTTTGATTTTTATTTAAAGGCCAGTGTCCACGTGGCTTTTGCCGTGGTATCCCTCAGTTATGTGGGTGCTAAAGGCTTAAACATTTTATGGTCTAATGCTTTGGGGGTTGTGTTGTTTTCGGGAACTGTTATGGGCTATAATTTTATCAAATATGGCTTGGGCGGTCCCTTTTATTTGAAAGTGACCCATAAGTCCTTTATGCCCATGCAAATAGTGAGTTTTTTTTGTGGAGCGCTCGGCTTATACGGGATGCTGTATTTAAACCCATTGGCTTATTTGGTATTACTAATGTTAGTTGTTTTTACGGCCCTTTACGGGCTGCCTATATTTCCAGCCCAAAAAAACCTTAGGGCTATAAAAGGCATGAAAATTTATATTGTTGCTATTGTTTGGGCCCTGGCGACTGTGGTATTGCCACTGTCTACATTGGGGGTTAAAATGGTTTTACAGCTTACTAATTCATCAGATCCTTTTGGGTTCGTGGGTGTTTTAGGCTTGTTTCTATCTCATTTTTTCTTAGTCCTGGCCTTAATGGTTCCTTTTGAGCTAAGAGACTATCTGGAAGACACTCCTCAATTGGCCACACTCCCACAGCGCTATGGGTTGCAAAAGACCAAATACATTGGTATTTTTTGGTCGCTCCTTTTTTTAGGAAGCCATTTATTTGCTGGGGCAATATTGAAATGGCCTATACAAATAGTGGGGGTTTCTCTAATGATTACCCTGCTGCTGATCATAGGGATTTTCTGTTCTGGCAAGCATTCAAGTAGCTATTTTACCGATTTTTGGGTAGAGGGAATTCCCATTTTGTTTGCCTTTCTTTGGTGGGCTTTTGAATCGTTTTTGTAATTTTATAAAACAATAAGTGTTTTGGCAAAGGCTAACTCATTTAAAATTTCCCCAATGGAAAAAGCCTCATATCTATGAAAAAAGTCCTTTTTAGCCTATTATTCTTATGTGGTTTTTATGCTTTTGCACAGCATAAAGACAGAGATATGTCTGAGGCTGCAACCAAAATAAACAAGCGTAGCCTGCTAATAGATGTCAGGACCCCTGCAGAATTTAAGGAAGGCCACCTGCCTCATGCGGTTAATATAGATTGGTTGTCTGCTGACTTTAATAAGGCTTTTGACAGCATAGGCAAACGCAATAAGATTTATGTGTACTGTCGTAGTGGTAAGCGTTCCGCAATGGCAGCTTCCAGACTAGACAGTCTTGGTTATAAAAGGGTTGTGAACCTTAAAGGCGGCTATAAGGCTTATGAAAAGACGCAGTAGCTGTGGTGGTTTGAAAAACACAACTTCTAAGCTTCATACAATAGGCTTGATCCTTATTTCAAAAATACCCTAGCACTTTGCTTGATTCAATAAACCTGCTTGTTACTCTATTAACGCTTCTATACTTTGCTTAATTCAATAAACCCGCTCTTTTGAGAAGTGCCTCAGGCTTTGGTTCGCTGCCCCTGAATTTTTTGTACAATACCATAGGATCTTCTGAACCTCCCTTAGAGAGCACAAATTCTTTAAAGTCTGCTGCTACTGTTGCATTAAAAATACCTGCTTCTTTAAATTTTTCAAAGGCGTCTGCATCTAATACCTCTGCCCACTTATAGCTGTAGTATCCTGCTGCATAGCCCCCTTGGAAAATATGAGAAAAAGCGGTACTCATACAACTTCCAGGCTGAGAAGGGTATAGGTCTGTTCCTTTAAATGCATCATTTTCAAAAGCAGCAACATCTGTTATTTCCATTGGATTACTGCTGTGCCAGGCCATATCTAATAACCCAAAACTCAGTTGTCTCAAAGTGGCCATTCCCTCTAAGAAGGTAGCTTGTTCTTTTATTTTTTGGACCAATTCCATAGGAATTAAAGTGTGGTCTTTATAGTGTTTTGCAAAAAGTGACAAGGCTTCTTTTTCATAACACCAGTTTTCCATGAGTTGGCTGGGAAGTTCAACAAAATCCCAAGATACGGACGTCCCTGAAAGACTTGGGAAAGTGGTGTTGGCAAGCATGCCATGTAAGGCGTGGCCAAACTCGTGAAATAGGGTGGTGAGTTCTTGAAAAGTAAGTAATGCAGGCGTCTTGGAAGTAGCAGAGCTAAAATTACATACTATGGCTATTTGTGGCCTGAAGTCCTGGCCGTCTTTTTTATACTGTGATCTAAAGGAGGTCATCCATGCGCCCCCCCTTTTTCCGGGTCTTGGGTGAAAGTCTGTGTAAAAATAGGATACAAAAGTTCCCTTGTTGTCATACACCTTATAGGTAGACACCTCTTTGTGGTAGACCGGTATGTCTTTGACCTCACTGAAGTTTAATCCGTATAATTTGTGGGCAATGTCAAACATACCCATTACGCAGGCATTTAATGGAAGGTAGGGCTTGAGTACTTCTTCTTCAAAATTAAAAGTCGCTTGTCTGAGTTTTTCTCCTACAAAGGGGCCATCCCATTTTTCTAGGTTTTCTAAACCAAACTGTTCTTTGCCGTACGCTTTTAAGGCCTCCATTTCTGCTTTTGCAGCAGGTAGGGCTTTGTTTAAAATGTTTTGTGAAAAATTAAGCACAGCAGCTGGGCTTTTGGCCATTCTTTCTTCTAAGACATATTGGGCGTGGTTTTCATACCCCAGTAATTGGGCCCTTTGGTGTCTGAGTCTAACAATTTCTAAAACAATGGCCTCGTTGTTGTTTTCGTTCTTTTGAAATCCTTTGCTGGTAAATGCTTTGTGCATTTTTTCACGTAAACCCCGTTGGGTAGAAAACTTCATAAAAGGCACATAGCTCGGGTAATCTAATGTGAAGATCCAGCCTTCTTTATCTTTGCTTTTTGCTAGGTCTTCTGCAGCCGTTTTAACACTGTCTGGTAATCCGTCTAATTCAAGTTCATCTGTAATGTGAAGGGAGAATATTTGGGTGTCTGCCAAGACGTGTTCTCCAAATTCCAACTGAAGTCTAGAGAGGTTTTTATCTATTTCCCTAAGGGTGCTTTGGCCTGCCTCTTCCAAGAGCGCGCCATTCCTAACAAAAGATTTATAAGATTTGTCTAATAATCTTTGAGATTCTGTATCTAGAGATAGGTTGTCTTTCTGTTCGTAAACGGCTTTAACCCTTTTGAATAAGTCGGGGTCTAAACTCAGGTCATTGCTAAAGGCACTGAGAAGTGGAGACACTTCTTGTGCAATTTTTTGCATTTCAGGGGAGGTTTCTGCTGAATTGAGGTTAAAGAATATGCTGGAAATATTTCCCAATGTCTGTCCTGCATAATCTAGTGCTACCACGGTATTTTCAAAAGAAGGTGCTTCTGATTGCTCCTTTACAGCAGTAATCTCCTCTTTGGCAAGGGCTATAGCGGTCTCAAAAGCGGGTTTGTAATGCTCGTTTTTAATCAGGTGAAATGGAGGCGTTTCAAATGAAGCTAATAAGGGATTTTTAGACATTGACCGTTTTGTTTTTAAAGTGTTTTGCTACTTTTTATGACTGAACTGATTTTGCGCCTTCGATCACTTTTTCTTTAAGGGCTTCCTTATAAGCAATTATTTGATCGAGAATTGCAGGATCACTGCTCCCGAGTATTTGGGCGGCGAGAATGCCCGCATTCTTGGCACCATTCAGTGCCACGGTGCCAACAGGCACCCCGCCCGGCATTTGTAATATAGAAAGCACAGAATCCCAGCCGTCTATAGAATTGCTGCTTTTAATGGGTACACCTATCACTGGTAAAGGAGATAAAGAAGCCACCATTCCAGGTAAATGTGCTGCACCACCGGCACCCGCTATAATAACACCAATACCCTCAAGGTGCGCGTTTTTACTAAAGCTAAATAGTTTTTCAGGGGTCCTATGGGCAGAAACAATGTCTACCATGACCGCTATATTTAAAGATTTTAAAAAGTCTATGGCTTCTTGCATTACAGGAAGGTCGCTGGTGCTTCCCATGATTACGGCTACTTTTTTCATGTATTTTTATTTAGAACTATTTTTAACTGAGACTTCTAATTCCAATACCCAGTATTATTTTTAAATAATGGGTGATTGTTCCCAGCCTATATTTTATTTTCACTAATTACGGCAATACTCTTTTTAACGGTTTCTGCCATTTCTCTTGCAGTTTTCATATCTGGATGTACAATAGTAAGATGGCCCATTTTTCTAAAAGGCCTGGTTTCTTTTTTTCCGTAAATATGTGGTGTTACCCCGTCAAGACTTAAAATGTGTTTCATGTTTTTATAAACCACAGCACCAGTGTGTCCTGCTGCGCCAACGAGATTGACCATAACGGCAGCTACTTTACTAGCGGTGTCTCCCAAAGGAAGGTCCAATATGGCCCTGAGGTGTTGTTCGTATTGGTTTGTGTAACTTCCCTCTATAGAGTAATGTCCTGAATTGTGTGGTCTTGGGGCAACTTCATTGACTAAAATATCGCCTTCTTTTGTCAAAAACATTTCAACAGCCAAAAGACCTACATGGCCATAGGCTTCAGATGTTTTTAAGGCCACTTCAATGGCCTTCTGGGCCAAATGATCTGTGATTCTTGCAGGACATAAAACGTATTCTACCTGATTGGCTTCAGGGTGAAATTCCATCTCAACAACGGGGTAGTGTACACTTTCTCCACTAGGGTTTCTACAGACAATTACGGCCAACTCTTTATCGAAATCAATGAGGCTTTCTGTAATGCAAGCTACGTTGGGTAGCCCTTTTAGGTCTGCTGCTTGTCTAACTACTTTTACGCCCTGACCATCATAACCAAATTGTGCAGACTTCCACACAAAAGGGAAAGACAGTCCTCCATGAGTAATACTGTCTTCAATTTCTGAGCTGTAGGCAAATCTATTGAAAGGAGCTGTTGGGATCTGATGGTCTGTGTAAAAGAGTTTTTGGGTGCCTTTGTTGGCAATACTTCTTAGGCTATCTGAAGAGGGATATACAGTGACACCCTCTTTTTCGAGTGCTTCTAAGGCGTCAATATTTACATTTTCAATTTCTATGGTGAGTAGGTCTACTGTTTTTCCAAAGTTAAAAACAGTCTCATAATCCATTAAATTTCCTTGTTCAAAAAGGTTGCAAGCCAATCTAGACGGAGCGTCTGGAGAGGGATCTAATACTTTTGTTTGAATGTCCCATTTTCTGGTTTCTTGTAAAAGCATTTTACCGAGTTGTCCGCCACCGAGAATGCCGAGAGTGAAATTAGAAGAAAAATAGTTTGTACTCATCAATAAGGCCCTTAGGGTTATTTTGTGCTTGTGCTACAAAAATACGAGATAATTATTATAAAGCCGGTCTGTCCCTTTAAAAAAGCGAAATCAAAACACTATCTTTGTGCCTTTAATTAACTAAAAAAAACCCCATGAAAACCAACCTTGTCTTGTTTGGGAAACCAGGCGCAGGAAAAGGAACCCAAGCGGCCTTTTTAAAAGAAACCTACCAATTAAAGCATATTTCTACTGGAGATGTTTTTAGGGCTAATATTTCTCAAAATACTCCATTAGGTCAATTGGCCAAGTCTTATATGGACAAAGGAGATTTGGTTCCAGATTCAGTGACCATACAAATGTTGGAGGCTGAGGTGAATGAAAATCAAGCTGCTGCGGGATTTATTTTTGATGGATTTCCCAGAACAACAGCACAAGCAGAAGCATTGGATGCTTTTTTAAAGACCAAGTCAATGGCCATTTCTGCGACTATAGCCTTGGAGGCAGATGAAGATGTTTTAACTGCTAGGCTCTTGGAGCGAGGCAAAGAAAGTGGAAGACCGGATGATTCGGACGAAGCAAAAATTAGAAATAGATTTCAGGAATACAACCTAAAAACAGCCCCTTTAGAGGCTTTTTACAAGGCCCAAAATAAGTTTTATGCTGTTAATGGCATTGGAGAAATTTCAGAAATAACAAAGAGAATAGCTGCTATTATTAGTGGTTTATAAAAGAAAAGCGCTGTTTGAAGCATCGGCCTAGAATAGGCCAATTTAGCCCATAAATTATTTAATCATTACCCCATGACAGAAGGAAATTTCGTAGATTATGTAAAGGTTTTTTTAACCTCAGGAAACGGAGGAAAGGGATCTATACATTTACACAGGGAGAAATTCATCACCAAAGGAGGACCCGATGGTGGCGATGGAGGAAGAGGGGGCCACATTATTTTAAAGGGGAACAAGCATCTTTGGACGCTGGTTCATTATAAATTTAAAAAGCATTTTACTGCAGAGCATGGGGGACATGGCAGTAAAAACAGGAGTTTTGGAACAGACGGAAACGACGTCTATTTAGAAGTGCCTCTGGGAACTGTTGTTAAAGATGGAGAAACCCAAGAGCCATTATATGAAGTGACCGAGCACGACCAAGAGATTGTGCTTTTGGACGGAGGAAAAGGGGGGCTAGGAAACTGGCACTTTAGGTCTTCTACCAATCAAACACCCAGATATGCCCAACCTGGAATTCCAGGAAAAGAAGGCTCTTTTACCCTTGAATTAAAAGTATTGGCAGACGTAGGATTGGTTGGTTTTCCAAATGCAGGAAAATCTACCTTACTCTCTGTGATTACCTCTGCAAAGCCAAAGATTGCCTCTTATGCCTTTACCACCCTCAAACCCAATTTAGGGATTGTGGAATACAGGGATTTTAAGAGTTTTGTCATGGCAGATATTCCTGGAATTATCGAAGGAGCGGCAGAAGGCAAAGGTTTGGGCCATTATTTTTTAAGGCATATTGAGCGCAATGCGACCCTTTTATTTTTAATTCCAGCAGACAGTGAAGATATTGTGAAAGAGTACGGTGTTTTGTTGGATGAGTTGAGAAGATACAACCCTGAATTGTTGGACAAAGACCGCTTGGTTGCCATTTCAAAGAGCGATATGCTGGATGAGGAATTAGAAACTGAGATTTCAGGCTTGCTAAAACCCGTATTGGGAAATACCCCATTTTTGTTCTTCTCTGCTGTGGCACAAAAAGGCATTATGCCGCTCAAAGACACCCTTTGGGAAATGATACACGATCAAAAGGAATCCATGGGTTCTGGAAAATAATACTATGAGAATACATTTTATAGCCATTGGAGGAAGTGCTATGCATAACTTAGCATTGGCATTACACGAAGCGGGTCATGAGATTAGCGGCAGTGACGACGTCATTTTTGAACCCTCTAAAAGCCGCCTAGCAGCGGTTGGTTTACTTCCCTTAGAAATGGGTTGGCAGCCTGAAAACATTCACTCAGATATAGATGTAATTGTTTTAGGCATGCACGCAAAACCAGGGAATCCTGAGCTTGAAAAAGCCCAGGAATTGGGTTTAAAAGTGTATTCTTATCCTGAATTTTTATATGAACATTCAAAGCATAAAACACGCGTTGTCATAGGGGGGAGTCACGGAAAAACAACCATTACTTCTATGATCCTTCATGTGATGCACTACCATGAAAAAGAAATAGACTTTATGGTGGGTGCCCAATTAGACGGCTTTGACAAGATGGTTCATCTCACAGAGGAGAACGATTTTATGTTATTAGAGGGAGATGAATACCTCTCTTCTCCCATAGATGCCCAATCAAAGTTTTTACATTACAAGCCGCATATTGCGCTCTTGAGTGGTATTGCTTGGGACCATATTAATGTATTCCCCACTTTTGAATCTTATTGTGCGCCCTTTGAATCCTTTATTGATAGTATTGTTGCGGGAGGTAGCCTTACTTTTAATCAAGAGGATCAGGTACTTAATGAAATGGTTGAAAAAGCCACCAACACCATTCGCAAAATTGCTTATACCACCCCAGAGGCTTCTATAGATAGTGGTGTAACTTATCTAGAAACGGAAGAAGGTCCTTTGCCATTAGAAATTTTCGGAATGCACAACCTCAATAATCTGGCAGGTGCCAAGTGGATATGCCAGCATATGGGTATAGACGCCCTAGATTTCTATGAGGCCATTAGTAGTTTTAGAGGCGCTTCTAAACGATTAGAATTGGTCGCTAAGAACAATCAAACGGCTATTTATAAAGATTTTGCTCACGCACCTAGTAAGGTAAAGGCCACTACTGCAGCGGTTAAGGAGCAATATCCTGACAGGAAGTTGGTTGTGGTACTTGAGTTGCATACCTACAGTAGTTTAGACGCTTCTTTTCTCAAGGAGTATAAAAATGCTTTGGCCAAGGCCGACGTCGGTATGGTTTTCTATGAGCCAGCCGTACTAGCCATAAAAGAAAGGGAACCTATCTCTGCGGAGGTTATTAAAAATGCTTTTGGTTCCACTGCGCTTCAAATAGAAACCACGCCTGAAGGTTTGGCTGTTTTCTTGAGAGATTTGCCTTTAGAAGGAACGGTGCTGTTATTCATGAGTTCAGGTAATTACGGAGGCACGGACTTTAAAGCACTGGCCCAGCGAATTTCTTAAGGTTTTACCAAGGTTTTTTTAGATTTGTGGCTATGGCTTTTTTGACCGATCATCTAGTCAGGGAGTAGTTTGTCTGGTTTGCGTTTCTTTTTGAGCCACACAGGCTATCTTTACTCATGGTCTATATTAAAAATTCGGGTATGAAGGCTTGGTCTGTGGAAGACCAGCCTAGAGAAAAATACCTGCGTTTGGGTGGACAAAAATTGACAGATGCAGAGCTTCTTGCCACAGTTTTAGGCAATGGTTCTGTTGGTCAGTCTGCCCTTTCACTGGCCAAGACGCTATTGATTGCATGTGACAATGACCTTCAAAAACTATTTGAACTTTCTATAGAGAAGCTTATGGATTTTAAAGGAGTAGGGAAGGTGAAAGCCATTAAAATAAAGGCGTCACTAGATTTTGGATACAGATTGTTGCATGTCAATGCTACCGCCCCCCTATCTCTTTCTTCTAGTGGATCTGCATTCTCTATTTTGAAGCCTGTTTTAATTGGTTTGACTTATGAAGAGTTTTGGGTGCTGTATTTGGATAATTCTAATGTGCTTATTGAGCGTTCCTTACTTGGTAAAGGTGGTTTTACAGCCACAGTTGTAGACATCAGGTTGGTTTTACAAAAGGCTATAAGATGGGGTGCTACGGCTATGATTGTAGCCCATAACCATCCCACAGGCAACCTAAAACCCTCCCATTCAGACAAAGCTTTGACACAGAAATTAAAGGAAGCCGCTAAGGTTTTAGATATTAAATTACTAGATCATATAATAGTAGGTAAAAATGAATACTTCAGTTTTGCAGACCAGAATCTGCTATAATTGTTTATTTTTAAGCCTAGAATAACCGTTCCTTTACTGATCTATTTTTGAATCATACTTTCTTGTAAATGCTCCTGATATACACCTATAAAATAACCCCTAGATTTACTTATATAGCCAATCATATTTGTAAACGTTTGTTGGGTTTAGAAGTTGCTTTCACTACTGAAGTGTCGGACTTTATAAAGCATGAGGGGCCAAAATTAACCTATACGAAACAGGCTTTGCAAAATGAATTCTTTATAAGGTCTCATGCGCTGTTATTCGAGCAAGGTATTAATGACCATGCTATTAAAGTAAGTGACTGGAACGGGGTGCCTTGTTTCTTTCCCTCAGGAGACAAAAGTGGTATTCCTTTTGATGTTTTTGCCGCTAGTTTTTATATGCTGTCTAGGTATGAAGAGTATTTGCCTCATGTGAAAGACATTCACGGACGCTTTCCACCAAAAGAAAGTGTGGGTTATGTGAACGGTTTTTTAACCTCACCTGTAGTGGACCAGTGGGCAAGCCTTTTTTTTAATGCCCTTCAAGATAAATTCCCCGACCTTAAAAGGGCAAAAAGGACGTATTGCTTTACCCCATTAATAGATGTGACTAGCTCTCATGCATTTGCTTATAGGGGCCTTATTAGAGGTGTGTCTGGTTTTTTTGTAGATTTAGCAGGCTTTAAATTAAGCAGGCTTCTAACCAGGCTAGGCGTGTGGCTGCGCTTTAAAAAAGATCCCTATGATAATTTTGACTACTTAGGCATTCTTTTAAGGCAGTATAAGGCCAAAGCCATTTTCTTTTTTCAATTTGCTGATTATGGTACTTATGACAAAAATGTGTCTCCTTATAACAACTCATTTAAAGCCCTTATAAAATCTGTAGCGGACCACTTTGAAGTGGCTTTGGCGGCTTCATACGCATCTTTTGGTGCTCCTAAAATTTTAATGGAAGAGCAGAAGCATTTGGCCAGTGTAGTTAATAGACCCATTAAAGCGTCTAGAATGCGGTATAATAGGGTAGACATACCTGTATCTTACAGGGACTTGGTAGACGCTGAAATTCACAACGACTATTCTATGGGCTATACCCATGAGCTTGGGTTTAGGGCGGGAACAGCGACTCCTTTTTTCTTTTATGATATTTATCTGGAGCTTCAGTTGCCTATTAAGGTGCATCCGTTTGCAGTGCATGACTACGCTTTATTAAAGGAGAAGAGCACTTTAGACGCATTAAAAATAATGACCCCACTTTATCTGGCCACAAAAGAGGTGAGCGCCCATTTTAATGTGGTTTTCTCTAATGAATTGTTGGGAGGAGAAAAATCACTGGTGTGGAAAGAAACTTTTCAAAAGCATTTGGCTCAGTTTAGTAAGTAGCTTTTTGCTTTATACTGTAATTAGATTACAATATGTAATTTGTATTTCCATAAATGAAATACAGTCCAGAATTTGTGTAACTGTAGATCTATTAAAAATTATACAGGCTGTCTCTTCGCTCAGTCAAAGCAAAATTAAATAGTACCTTTAGCAAAAAAAATACTATGCTTAGAGGTAAAATTTCAGACATCTTTTTTGATTTAGACCATACCCTTTGGGATTTTGAAAAAAATTCAGCCCTTACTTTTGAACGTTTGCTCACCGAATATGGTGTAGACATTCCATTAGATACATTTTTAAAAGCCTATATTCCTATTAACCTTCAGTATTGGCGTATGTACAGAAACGGTAGCGTTTCTAAAGAAACCCTTCGTTACGAACGTTTAAAATTCACCTTTGACACACTTGAATATCCCGCTACAGATGCATTGATTCATGAATTGGCAGACCAATATATGGAAGTGCTCACTACTTACAACCATTTGTTTCCCGGTACCATAGAGATATTAGCGTATTTAAAGCCACATTACAATTTACATATCATCACCAATGGTTTTTCCGAAGTGCAAGGAAAGAAAATGAAAAATGCCCATATTGATCATTATTTTGACGTAATCATGGATTCTGAACTAGCAGGAGTAAAGAAACCACATCCTGAAATTTTTGAATTGGCACTAGAAAAAGCAAATGTCGCCGCAGATAAATCGTTGATGATAGGAGATAGCTTAGAGGCAGATATTCTGGGCGCTAAAGAAGTTGGCTTTGAGGTCATTCATTTTAACGCTCACGGAGAATCTGCACATGAACATTGCACAATAGTACACAGTTTAGCGGAATTAAAGAAGTTCCTCTAATAATGTAGGGATTTCTTTAGTATTCGTATTTGTCTTTCCAACGGTTTTTAAGAAAATCCCGACTTCCTTTTTCTCTGGGATTGTCTCCGGGTTGGTAAAAAACTGTTCCTGACAACGCTTCTGGAAGAAACTCTTGTGCTATGAATGCATTTGGACCGTTATGAGAGTATTGGTAGCTGTCTCCATAACCCAATTCTTTCATCAGTTTGGTAGGTGCATTTCTCAGTGCGAGTGGTACTTGTAAATCTCCAGTTTCTTTGACTGCAGCAATCGCTTCGTTTATGGCCAAATAACTACTATTGCTCTTTGGAGAAGTTGCTAAATACACCGCACACTGACTCAAAATAATTCTGGCCTCTGGGTGTCCAATACTATGTACCGATTGGAAACAAGTATTTGCAAGTACAAGGGCAGTTGGATTGGCATTCCCAATATCTTCAGAAGCCAATATAACCAATCTCCTTGCAATGAATTTCACGTCTTCTCCTCCAACGATCATTCTGGCTAGCCAGTAAACAGCTGCATTGGGATCTGAACCTCTAATAGATTTTATAAATGCAGAAACTATGTCGTAATGTTGTTCTCCCGACTTGTCATAAAAAGCAGTATTATTTTGTGTGTTGCTGGTTACAAACTCATCTGTGATGACTACTTTTTTATCTGGATTTTGGGTGACAAGAAATTCAAAAATATTGAGCAATTTTCTGGCGTCACCACCACTTGCCCTAAAAAGGGCATTGGTTTCTTTGAGGATAATTTCTTTCTCTTGAAGCCATGGATCTATCTTTATGGCGTTGTTTAATAGCGCTTCTAAATCTGATTTTTCAAAAGCTTTGAGCGTGTAAACTTGGCAACGAGAGAGTAGGGCAGCATTTACCTCAAAACTCGGATTCTCTGTGGTAGCTCCAATTAAGGTAACCCATCCTTTTTCTACTGCTGCTAAAAGGGAGTCTTGTTGAGACTTACTAAATCTATGAATCTCATCTATGAACAAAAGCGGGTTTTTTGTGGTAAATAGCCCTCCAGATTGCTTGGCTTTTTCAATCACTTCCCGCACTTCTTTTACCCCAGAATTAATAGCACTAAGGGCATAAAAAGGTCGTTCTGTTTGGGCGGCAATAATATTTGCTAAAGTGGTTTTTCCAGTACCGGGTGGTCCCCATAAAATAATAGAAGGGATAATACCCGCTTTTATTTGCTTGGTCAATACACCAGCAGGACCCACCAAATGAGTTTGACTCATATAGCCCTCTAGGGACTTTGGGCGGACTCTTTCTGCTAGTGGTTCATTCATATTATTTTCTTTGTCTCACCGCTTCGTATAAGAAAACACCGCAGGCAACAGATACATTTAAAGAGCTAATAGGTCCTTGCATGGGTAATTTGGCTTGGGCGTTGGCTACTTTTAAAATAGAGGGTGTAATTCCCATATCTTCAGACCCCATAACAATAGCGGTAGGTCCTGTAAAGGACACTTCATATAAGTCGTTTTTAGCTTTCTCTGTAGCTGCGACTACTTGAATACCGCAGGCCTGTAAGTGAAATACGGCGTCTTTTAGGTGATCTACTTTAATAATAGGTACTTGAAAAGCTGCGCCTGCAGAAGTTTTTATAGTGTCTGCAGTTACTGGAGCAGTACCTTTTTTCTGAATGATAATTGCGTCTACTCCTGTACAAGATGCAGTTCTTATTATGGCACCAAAATTCCTGACATCTGATAATTGATCTAAGAGTAAGAAAAGAGGGGCTTCTTTTGTTTCTAAAACACTTTCTACAAAAGGATCGAGTTCGTGGAATTCAATGGGAGAAATGCTCGCTACAACACCTTGGTGGTTGTTGTGTTGTTTGGCCAAACGATCTAATTTTTCTATGGGCACATATGAAGTGTTTAACCCCTGTTTTCTAATTAGGTTTTCTAAAGTTTTAATTAAGTCTCCCTGCAGTCCCTTTTGAATAAAGACCTTGTCTAAGGTTTCTTTGGCTTCTATAGCCTCAATAACAGCTCTAATGCCGTATATATACGTTTGTTTCTCCATGATGCAAAAGTAAACAAAAAACCCCCTGCTTTTGGTAGGGGGTTTTTGAATATGTACATTTTTTATAAGAATAAGTTATTCTTATTGATTGAGTGCCTTAACTAGATTTATTACATCCTGAATTTTATCTAATTGGTATTTATTGGTTTTTTATTTTTTTGTTTTTCTTTCTGGTTGAAAT
>Ga0102811_1000367_pt1 | contig 22758 bp, 22 predicted proteins | sample ColrivemetaGS705_FD_84507 | JGI IMG/M metagenome (GOLD analysis project Ga0102811, IMG submission 84507) | Estuarine microbial communities from the Columbia River estuary - Flood tide ETM metaG S.705 | ecosystem: Environmental > Aquatic > Marine > Intertidal zone > Estuary | place: USA: Columbia... | reverse complement strand
TAAGGCTGAAGGCGAAGACCCTAAGGCTGAAGGCGAAGACCCTAAGGCTGAAGGCGAAGGCGAAGACCCTAAGGCTGAAGGCGAAGACCCTAAGGCTGAAGGCGGCGCTCCGGCCCCTAAAGCTGACGCTTCCGAGTCAACCAGTCTGATAGCTCACCTTAAAGGCGAGTTGGCCACCCTGCGGGCAGAGAATAAAGCTATGGACTCTGAGCTTACCTCTCTTCGCGCCAAGTTCCAGCTGGCGGACACGAACGAGGGCGCTCTGAAAAAATTAGCCAGTGAGTACATTGGGGGAATGGCCATCGGTTTAGGCATGTCTTCCATGAATCTCTCAGGCATGGAAACTTCGACACTGTTAGCTCAGTACACCGAAGTTAGATCAAAGTTTACGACTCGATTCCAAATCGGAGCGTCGGCTGAGGTTGAGGACGGGGAATTGCCAGCATCTAGCGGTGACGGCCTGTCGTTCATGGAACGCGCTTCCATTGCGACAAACAAACTTTAAACTTTAACTTATACAGGTGAATTAAATGGGTTCTACAACTCTTGTCCGCTCACTGCTAGTCGATACTTCCGTAATGGGAATTGTTACAGATGCTTTGGGCACCGCCGCTGCTGGCGTAGGTACTTACACTGATGTCGAAATCGGCAAAGGCGTAAAAATGGCAGCAGATTCTTACGTGGCCGTGGCCGTTGGTGATGAAATCGAAGGTATTGTGACCTCGGTCGAACCGGGCGTCCGCAATAGCGGGTTTAGCTGGGGCGGCGTACAGACCAAAGGCCGCGCTATGGCTACGGTGGCTGCCAATCAAACTCCGGTGATGGCCGTAGGTGCTCTGGTGTGCAGCGGCATCCCGGTAGCTCCAGCAACCGCCGGTAAAGTCACTGTGCTGTCAGCAGGAACTGGTTTTGCCGCGCCCACTGAGTTTAAGTGGCGCTGCATCCGTATTGTCACTGGCACAGGCACCGTCGGTGACACTGTCCTTATCGAACGCATCTAATTGGAGCGAATGAAATGAAAACAAACTTTAAATTCCGTGATGATGCGGGCGTACTACACGAAGGTTCCGTAGCAGTCACTGACTATGCTGCAGCCGCTGACGAAGGCCTATCTCTGACGCAGTTCATGTCTCGTAAGTTCCCGACCGACGAAGCCAAGTACGGCTCCGTGCTGTCTCAGGCACTGACCTCGAATGGACTGCATGTTAAGGGCAACCAAAAGCTTGGCATCAAGTCTTCTTCAATGAAGGATGTCTTGAACGGCGTTAAGATCGCCGCTGGAGCTATTGTATCCCCTGACGGTACTGGAAACACTACCCCGGCTGGCCGTATCTTCTTCCCAGAGGTTATCCTGCAGACTATCGCGGCTAATCTGGAGGCGGATAAAGGCGACTACTTTGCTGGGTATGAAAACCTGTTGTCCGGCACTGAAACGGTTAACGCTCCTGAATTCAAGCGGGCCAAGATCGATTTGACTGCCCCTGAAGGTTCAGAAGCACAGTCTGTCGCTCAGTTGGCTGAGCCAGCGTCAATGGTTAGCATCACTGCCGCTGACAGCACCACGCCAATCCCTTCCAAAGGTATCGGTATCATGATCTCAGATCAGGCGGTTGCGACTACTTCGTTCGATCTGGTGAACACGGTCATGGCTCGTCAGGCTAAAGGTGAAAAGCTGCGCATGGTGAACAACTCACTGGCGGATTGCTTCAACGGTAACCCTGACATCGGCCTGTCGGCTCTGGTTTCTTTTAATGCAGACACACTGGACAACAGTATTACCGCCGACGGGGTTCTGACCCAGAAGGCTTGGATCCACTATCTGCGTGACAACTACCAGACCATCACCCTGACCAATCTGGTATGTACTATCGATACCGCACTGGCAATTGAAGGACGTACCGGTCGCCCTGTTATCACTGAAGACAACCCTAACAGCCCTCGTATCGATTCCTTGTTCTCTATCGATAATCTGGGTATTACTCCTCCTCGCGTGTTTCTGGTTCCAGCTTCTGTGGTCCCTGAAAACCGCATTGTGGGTCTGGATAACGAGTTCGCTTTACGTCGTTACATTAACGTCTCTGCTTCTTACGCGGCAGTTGAAGAGTTTCTGTTACGCCGTGCTCGTGCCCTGCGGGTTGACTTTGGCCAGACTACTACTCGTCTTTACGACGACGCGTTCTCTGTCATGGATCTGATCAACACGTAATAACCAAAGCACCACTAAGGTAAAAAGGCCGGCTATTAGCCGGCCTTTTTGTATCAGCCCCTTGCTAGACAGGGGTTATACAAACAGCTATCATCCAACAACACCATATTAATGCCGGAGAATCTAATGGCCCTCAAGAAAAATAATACACCCCAAGCGGCTGCCATAGTGGCCCCGTCTCAGAGTAAAACCGACCAGACAGCCAAACCAAAACAAGACCCGCAATCTGCCAAGACAGAAAAACCCAAGTATCTGGTTAAATTGTTGAAAGCCCAACAGATTCAGGACCCCGGCACCAAAGTTATGCTGAAGCAAAACGTGATGGTTCCTGTCCCCTCTATTTCTGGCTGGGTTAAGTTTCAAGAAACCGTTGGCTTCCTTGAAATAATCGAGCTGTAAAAATGGCTGCCGTCTCGTTCTTGGCCCTCACCGATGTAGACCAGATTCGCTCTGCCATCGGCGTAGATACCACAGACCTCTCTGATGAAGTGATCTTAGATCGAAAGCCAGAAGAAGATCTGGAGGCTGATCTATTGACGTGGGTGCCTACCTATCAGACTGTCATCACAGAAGGAGTCGCCGCGTCGCCAACTACTGAGCAGAGACTGAAATATCTTAAACTTAAATTGTATTCAAAATATTTCCTCTCTGCCTTGATTGCGTCTTCGGGCAGCTTATCCATTCTGCAGAAACAGTCTGATGGGGCGAACGAGGCTATTCGTTTCACAAATGTTAAGATCTCTGAACTGGTGTCTTACCTACGGGCTGAAGCAGACAAGTATCAGGAAGAGCTACGGGAACTGATTGACCCTTCTGCTACCTCAGGATACTCCCAATTCGGGGTGGCTTCCCCCAACTACGATCCGGTAGTTAATAGCTAATGGACCTGCGCCGAGTAGCCGCTAAATTTGAGACTACCTCGTTTGATGTTTTCAATGAGACCACACAACTGTGGGAAACAGGTGGAATGGTCGGTAAGATCGTGCCGATCGATCGGTTCCTGTCTATCTTCCACAGGGCTACCAGACGTAGGGCGTTAGGGTTACCCCCTTCTGCCACCCTCCCCGCTTCCAGAACCATAAGGGACCCGGCTACCGGGCAAGCCTATGTGGTGGGGTTGGTGAGAGGAGACTCAGCCAAGGCCATACACTATGACAGCGTGGGGGTGTTGCACGGGTGTGATGTCGTAGCAGAAGTTTTTAGAAAGGCCCCGGTAGGCCCGGTAAACGACCCCGGCGCTCTGGTATCCTCCTCTACTGGGGTGCATTACATGGACCTTGAGTTGCGCTCTGCGTCAGAAGCCGACGAGACCGTCCAGACCTATGAGTCCCACTTTTTCTTGACCTGTCCTGCTCACACTGACATTACCCAATGGGACTACGTCTCTTACTTAGGCAAAACCTACGAGGTGCAGGCTAGCTATAACGACTCAGGACTGACCATGTGCCGAGTGGTAGAGAGGATTGACCCACGAGTTGACGTTACTTTCCACAAGAAAGGGGCAGGTTCTGGGTACAATCCATCGACTGATGTGGTCACCTCAGGTATGGTCGACTATACGGTTTCCGGGTTTTTTAAAGGGTTCTCTCTGGATGACGTAGACGGCGAGGCCGTATCGTCCGGCGACGTTCAGTTTATAATCCAACAAACCCACATAGGGGTAGTGCCTTCTGCCGAGGACCAGCTGACATGGGACGGGCAGAGGTATAATATAAAAGCCGTGCAACAAGACTTCCTGAGCCACGAATACCACCTTCATTGTAGGATCTAACCATGGGATATAACTCAGACATTATCGCACTGGGAATACGGGAGGAGATATTGAACCTCCCTAAAAGGATGGCGGTGGCTGCGGCTAAGAAGGCCTACAGGTCGGCTATCCAGCACACCAAGCAGGACTCTGGTCAGGCGGCGTTTAATACCATGTATTCTATCAACAGCACGATGACCTCTGCCCCGTTTGTTATTGCCAACGACGGGTCTGAGCCTACCGTAGGAAAGCGCGGGGATCAAAGGACAGACAACCAGCATACCTTTGTTGTAGCCCGCCCTAAGATAGCCGAGTTCGAAGCCGAGCTGAACGCTATACCCAGAGGCGACCTGCAGTCTATCACCATCTACTCCACGTTACGGCAGGATGGGAAATACGCTGACGAAAAACACGCTAAAGTTGCTGCCGCCTTTGAGATAGCCAGCAACTCTGGGGTGTTGGATGCTGAAGTAGGGCGGGTGTTCACCGCCAGCAGGTTTAGATAATGCCAGCTTCTTATGTGGACGCTCTGAGCGTCATACAGACGGCCATGGAGGCTGGTTGGGGGGACTCCAGAGTCGCTTATGAGAACGTGGAGCCCCTAGACTACTCAGACGTGTCCCGGCCTCTGTTGTCTAACGGTACAGCTCCTTACGTGGCTATTAAGGTCCTATTCTCAGACTCATATGCAGTAGAGACAGGTCCTACTGCCGTTAAACAATCGTGGGGCCATCTTTCCGCCAACTTCTATGTGCGGCAGGCGGCGGGCACTAAATCCCACAAATCAAATTTAGACGCTTTGTCTGCCCTCTTTGAATACAAAACCATTGGTGGTATCGTGTTCAAAGAGATGTCAATATTGGCACCCTTCCGCTCAGAGGGCTGGTACGTTATGCCGGTCATGATGAGATTTTACTTTACCCGATAATACGAGGTTACTCTTATGGCTTTTGCCGATACTTCCACTTACACGTTGGCTTATGCAAAAGAGTCAACATTCGACGAACCAGTTGCTGGAACAGGGGTCTACAAGTTACTCCGGAATACAGGCGAATCTCTGAACACCAGTTTGGAATCCGCCCGTTCTGACGAGATTGACTCTAGCCGCCAATATACAGGATCGGTTCACGTGTCTGGTACATCTGCCGGGTCTGTCAACTTTCAGCTGTCCTACGCAGAGTACGATGACTTCTTTGAAGCCGTTCTGCAGTCAGCCGACTGGTCGGCTGGATACAGCGACACAGGGACCAACATTACCAGCAACGTCGTTACTGTTACCTCCACCGCCGGACTAAAAGTAGGTAAGCTGGTTAAGCTGTCAGGACTGGCTGCTACCACTGAGGATGACATCTATACCGTTCACGCTATTTCAGATCCCACTCACTTTGAGACAGCGGAAAATCTGACGGACGAAGCGGTGGCCTCTGTCACCATCACCAACTCTGGCACCATCGAGAACGGGTCTACTCAACGGTCTTACACCTTTGAGAAGAACTTTCAGGTCGACGGCGTGAACAATTACTTCAATATGTCTGGGATGCGGGCCGGCTCTATGTCCCTGAGCTTGGCCTCAGGCTCCATCTTGTCCGGAGAGATCGGTCTACAAGGTGCCACAGGAGTGGGAACAGGAACTACGTCTCAGGACGCTGGAACCTATATAGCCACGACCACTAACGAGCTGATGAACTCTGTCAGTGACGTTACTGGTTTGACCATGTATTCGGTCACCACGGCTGGGGTTTTGGCGCTTATGTCTGGCACGTTTCAGGAGTTATCCATTAACCTGAATAACAACCTGCGTGACCAAACAGCCGTGGGCAGCTTATTCCCGGCGGGCATCGGGTCTGGCCGGATCGACGTAGAAGCGACAGCCTCTCTGTACTTTGCTAGTCAGGCGTTCTTTAACCAGTTTCTGGCCAATGGCTCTATTCAGATCCGGTGTAAAATCTCAGACCCTGCAGGGAATACCTACGGTATCGTACTGCCTGAAATGAAGATTGCCTCCCACGAAGTAACCGCCTCTGGGGCCGATGCTGACGTTATGGCGTCTGTGACTTTCTCCGGGGTTAAAGACACCCGATCTGGTACAGCAGCTTCTATCATCATGACTCGTATCGCTGCGTAATACCCTACCCTCGCTGTAAAACGTCAACAGGTTACTTGCTAACCTGTTGACGCTTCCTTATACTTCTTCCTTGATCCTCTTTCCACACATACTCTACAGGTGCTATATGGCTTTTGACATTTCCAAGAATAAACGTAACCGTGATCTAGAAGAGCAAGGTACATGGTTTGAATACGGTGACGGGGTCTCCTTCCTTGTGGCCCGCAAAAATAACCAGAAGTACAAAGGGTTCATCTCCAAAAAATACCGGGAGAATGAGCGTCTGGTGTCCAGCCTCTCCCATACCGAACAGGCTGATAAAGTGTCAGAAAAAATCATGCTGGAGGCTACTGCTGTTTACCTGTTGCTGGGATGGAAGGGAGTTGTCGACGGCGGCAAAGAGATTAAATACTCCCCCGGGGTAGCCATGAAGGTTTTGGAAGACCACGACGAACTGCGGGCGGATATCGAAGCGTACGCTGAAAACCGTGACAACTACCTGTCAGAAAGACAGGCAGAAGATGCTGATAATCTAAAAAAGTAGTCGAGTGGGGCATGCTTTGGGGGTCTGAAAAGGCCCTCAATACCCTTCACGCTCACTACGAGAGAACAGGGGTAATGCCCCCGGCCTTAGCCTCTAGGCCAACTCTGGAGATCTGCAACCAGATATATAACGAGGCATTTAACACCTTATCCGGAGGTCGGCAAAATTCAGACCACGTCATAAACCCGATCACTTTCTCAGACGTAATGCAATATTGCGACTGCATACAAGAGTTTGACGGAGAAGAAAGGCTTCGTTACTGGGCTATGATATCGGCCTGCGATTCAGCCTTTATAAACTCTGCTCTGGAGGAGCGGGCCAGAACCGCTAAGCTGAAACCCCGCAAATGACAAGACCTTCCTGTCCAAGATAAAAAAGATGAGGTAAACTCGCTGATACCTCATCTTTTACTGGATCCTTAATAAAATGGCTTATGACATAAAAATCACAACGGATAATGCCAATAAAGAGGTTCAGAAACTAACAACCTCTATGAACAGGCTGGCTAAGTCAGCCAATACTAAGATGGAGGTGAAGGCTGCCACTAAGTCGGTAGATGCTCTAAAGGCCAGTGTTGACTCAGCTCTCGCCTCAGTTAAAACATTTAAAGCCGCCGTCAGGGCGTCTATCCAGATCAAGGTAAACTCAGCCCAAGTGCTGACCGCTATTAACCGGATGAGAACCCTTGAAACCCTATCTGGCTCAACCAAGTCAGCCAGCTCGTCTGCAAAAATGAAGGTTGATAGCACAGCTGCCATGGCTGCAGTCACTGCCTTATCGACAAAAATAACCCAGACTATAGCGCTTGCCAAAACCCCCATTAAGATGAATGTAGGGACATCCTCTGAGATGCAGGCGCTTACTGCTACTATGGCTGGGCTGTCTCACCAACTGACGACCTTAGCCGCTAACTATCAAAAAGCTACTACTGCGGCGGCTTCTAAAGCGCGGGCCTCTGACAAGGTAAAAGAAGCCTCTAAGAAAGAGGCGGACGAAGTAAAAAAGGCTGCCAAAGCCTCTAAAGATAAAGCCGCCGCTGACAAGAAAGCCAGAGGGGCATCAGTAGCGAACGCGGAGTCTTTGGTGGATGCCACCCAAGCAGCCGCCATGTTTAGAGCAGGTTTGCTGGCCTCCGGCCAGAGCATGGGACTGTTTACAGCACACACTCTGGTAGCTGCCGCAGCAACCTACGCCTTTGTAAAGGCTATAGGGGCCACCGTCAGCGCAGGGGCTCTGTTGTCTCAGTCCATGCAAAGGGTTTATGCAGTTACGGGGATACTGGGGGAGAGGACTGGGGACGTAACAGATAAGATGAAGGCCATGGCCTTCGCTGTCAGGGACGTGGCTAAAGGCACTATATTTACGGCTAACGAGGTTGCGGCGGGGGCGGTAGAATTCGCCATGGCTGGCTTTACCGCAGAAGACTCTGCCTCAGCCTTGAGCGCAACAGCCTCTTTGGCCGCCATCGGCATGACCGATATGGCCACAGCGGCCAGAACAGCGGCCAACATATTGAATGCTTTTGGGATGGAGGCCACCTCGTTGCAAGAGGTTGTTGACCGTATGGCGGTAGCAGTGACTGACTCTATGATGGACATAAAGCAGTTGGCCCAGTCTTTGAGCTATGTTGGCCCACTTGCCGCTGCCACAAATACCAGCTTTAAAGACACGGTTATTATATTAGAACTTATGCACGATGCCGGCATAAAGGCGACTAAAGCCGGGACCGCCTTGAGACGTGGCATGGTCAACCTTCTTAACCCAACTAAAAAGCAGCAGGACGTAATAGACGCCCTTAACATAAGCACCAGAGATGGCAGCGGTGAAATGCGCTCTATGTTGGGGATCTCTAAGCAGTTGGCAGAGAAAGGGATAAAGCCCGCCCAGATATCAATTCTGTTCGGCGCCAGAGCTGTAGCCGCGTGGACTCAGGTTATTGCTGAAGCCAACCGCAAGATGGTTAAGTTCGAGGACGCACAGAAAAGCGTAGCTGGGACAAGTTTGATGCTCAGGAAGCAGTTAGAGCAGAACCTGATCAATCAGTTTCAAATCTTTAAATCAGCGGTAGAGGAGCTGCAGCATATTCTGTTTGCAGAGTTTGGCCCAGCTTTGGTAGATCTGGTTAAAAAAGCAAAAAGTTGGGTGGACTCTCTGCAGGACAGCAGGGTGGAGCTTATAGCTCTGGGGCAGGCTACGGGGGTCCTGATAGCGTCGGTTATCCTTATCACCTCTTTAACGGCTCTGGCTACTTCAGCTTTAGCTAAAGAGGTTTTGACTGTAGGAGCATTAACGGTAGCGAAGAACGCCCTTACTGCGTCCACTGTACGGCTTACTGCGGCCACCGGGGTGTGGGCTAAGGCTATGGTTCTGGCCCGAGGGGCTTTGTTGGCTATCTCTGCCCACCCTTTAATAGCGGCGGCGGCGGCGGCAGCAGCAGCGTTTTTCTACTTCAAGCAGTCTATAGACGACGTTTCAGAGTCTCAGAGAGAACTTAAGACATCGGCTGAAGAAGCCACTCTAGAGCTGCAGAAGCAAGTGAACATGGCATTTGCCCCTAGGGAGACCGCTCTGGAAGGGAAGATAGCCCAAATCAAACGTCAGATACAGGCTATAGAAGGATTTGGAGCAGACACCAAACGTAAGATGTCTGCAGGTGGAGGGTCAGCTGTCGAGCGTAACATATTTAAAAACCAGAAGGCCGCAGGCATCGAGCAACCCGCGGTTAAACTGTTGTCCCCGGAACAAGAGGCGAAGGTTAAATCCCTTAATGCCGCCTTAGCAGATGAGCTGTCGGCAAGGCGTTCTCTTAACGTAGAAAAGATGAAATCTCTAGGCATTTACGCAGGGTCTAAAGAGGCGTTAGAGGATGAGGCTGCTGCCTCCTTGGCATCTAAGCAGGCCTTCGAGGCTCATAGAAAATCTCTGCAAGAGAAAGGTAAAGTAGATGCGTCCGAGGACCCAAAAGAGGCGTTAAAAGGGTACAAACTTGAGATAGCTAGGGCTCAGAGAGAGCTGTCAGATAGTTTGTCTAACATAAACTTTTCAGAGCAGATAGGGGATATAAGCGAGTTTGAGTCTATTGAAGCCTCCATAGGCCGGGTAAAGAAAACTCAGGACAGTTTGAATGAGTCGTATAACCTACAGCGTAAAGAACTTGAGAGGGCTCGTGATAAAGCCAAAGATCTCAGGGATACTCTGCAGCTTAGCTCAGGGGTGGGCCCAGACACATTAGACCGTAGGCAGAAGGAATATGAAGGTGCCAATGAAGCCTTAATCAAGCTGACAGAGACGCACGAAAAGGAGACCCAAGGACTCAAGGCCAAAGGGGTAGAGCTGCAGCGTAATCTTCAGCTGGCTCAGGGGTACTCTTTTGAGGGCGGCAGGCTTAGTACGGTGGCTGCCAAACCAACAGTCAAAGAGGGTTTATCCTTCACTGAAGGTCTCAGGGATGAAGGCAGGACAGGGGCCGACGCACTGGCAGAAGATCACGCCAAACAGCTGGAGCTTTTAGGAGTTTTGCACGAAAAAGAAAAGGCTCTGGCAATTTGGTCTAATGAAGACATGCTGGCTGTAGAACAACAGTTTCAAGATGCTAAACTTCAACTCGCCATAGCCAACTCCAAGAAACAAGACGCCTTGTGGGGAGGACACCACCAAAAGGTTTTTGACTTTGGGGAGGCCGCCAGAAAGAAGGACAAGGCAGGAATGTTGTCCAGCGGAATAGCCATGCTGGACATCGGCGCCAAGCAAAGTAAAAAGGTATTTAAACTCCAGAAGGGTCTGGCGATTGCCCAAGCAATCATCTCTACCCAGAAGGGTATCGCAGAGGCTTGGGGCTACGGACCGATCCTAGGGCCAGCCATGGCGGCTCTGGTGGCCCTTAACGGCTTCGCTGCGGTGAAGGCTATACGTGCCCAAGAGTTCTCTGGAGGGGGTTCAGGGTCCTTTAGCTCAGCCGGAGGGGGAGGGGCTAGCTTAGCCGCCCCGGCTCCGGCTGCCCCGGTAGATCAAGGAGGGAGAGGGGTGACTATTTACATTGAGGGCAATATGTACGCTAATGAGGACTTCCGTAGGACTCTGGTAGAGACCCTTGAACTGGCGCAGTCAAATGATGAGATACGAATATTTTAAAGGAATGTTTAAATGCAGATAGATTACACAGCCAAAAGAAGTCTGGTGGGTGGCCATTCAGTGGACACCCCTTACACCATAACCATCGGGGTAGAGGTTTTCGACCGGTCCCCTCGGTGGACGGGACAGGTTAATCGCGCACTGTCGGGAAACGCTGTTACGTTAACTCACGAGTTTGGCCATGACTATTCTATAACCACTATAGCTCTGGACGAAACAGATCCGGTTCTGAACATCTCTCACATGCGGGAGTTTTTGGAGAGTGTCAGGCTGGGGGAAACCTTTCAGATAGACGGCCAAGACGCCACCATATCAGACCCTTCTGGGGCGTATTCTGAGAGCCACATCGGATACGTTTACAAGCAATTTTCTTTCTCGGTAAGAATCCTATAATGAAAACAGAAACAGCTAATTATGCTGAGGCATCCTCTAAAGACATCCTGTTCCCGCGATATGTCATAGCCCTGTCGTTTTCTGATGACCATACCGATGTGACCTACCTGACCAGCCACAACGACTGTCAGGTTCCTCCGGGGGTTGCGGCGATAGACCGCATAGACGGCTGTATCATGTCCATCAGCGGGCAGAGCCAGCGTATCAGCCCCGACACGGCCCAGCACACCATAGGAAGCCTGTCGTTTGAGCTGTTGGATGTTAACGGGGAGTTGTCTGCCAAAATAAAAACTAAGCGAGATGCGGGGGAGGGTATACGCAGAAAGAGAGTGGTTCTGTATAAAGGGCACGAGTCTCTGACAGATTGGGCAGACTACTCTAAACGGTTGACGTATTTGGTCGACAACATCACCAGCAAAGACAGGGTGTACACGCTGCAGACCTCTGACATACAGCGCAGTACCAAAGAAAAGATATTCAATGTTCATCAGGCTGTTCTAACGACAAATATAGCGGCCACCGAAACCGGCCCGGCGACCATAGCGGTTACCGTGGCGAACGGGGAAAAGAAGTTCCCCGTGGTTGCGCACCATTTGACGCATGAAGACCACCCAGAGCAATTCGTTGGTTACATCCAGATCGACGATGAAATAATGGCCCATACCGGGTGGTCCGATAACAGCTATACAGAGTTAACCCTGTTGACTGACGGAGGCGGGACGGTGATCGGAAGAGGGGTCTTTGGGACTCTGGCTGTGGCGCATGAAAACCCTACAGGGACCACCTCTTCTGCCCAGAATAAAAAAGTAGAGGAGTACGTTGTGCTCTCCCTGCCGGCACCGCAATGTATCTATTCGATGTTGACCGGGTTGGTGGCTGACAGCCCTAACCTGATCGGTGACGTGGACTCGTTCACTGCACTTGGTGACGTTGTTGTCACTAAAACAGACACGCTAAACCCGGTTAACCTGAACGGAATGTGGAGACTTGAAGATGCTAGCACTGACTCTTGGGACGCCGTCCGGTCCCCTTTGTTTAGCGATGGGCACACCCCCGGTGACGTGTACACAGCCCAAGTGGTTATCAGAGACGATAAAGCCAATTCTAAACTATTGTCGATTCGCCTTTACCTGACCAATAACACCTATGCAGAAGTTAGGCTAACCATGAGCACAGGGGTATCTTCCTCGGCGGCTAGCGCAGGAATGGTTGTAGATAAGTGGTCAGCTAAACTGATTTCCGGGTACTGGGTACTGTCGATAACCGGGCACAGCACCTTGGGTACTGACGCGGGGGTCCACGTTTATCTGTACCCGGCTCTTTCCTCTCCTGCGTCTGTATCTACAATAGAGGTGTTTAACCCGGTATTAATGAAAGGAAATCATTTCGGTGGGGGATTTCTGCCGTCTCACTGGCACCTAGGGATATCCCCGGAGTATGTAGACAGGCAGGCATTCGAAAACATTGGATACGACCTATGGGACACAGACACACACAAAGGTAGGTATGTAAGATTCCACGGCATCAAAGACATCGCCGGAAAATCTTTTATAGAGAAAGAACTTTTGCTGTGGATGGCCTGTTTCATGCCTGTGCATGCCGACGGGTCTTACGGGCTACAGAGGTTTGGCTCAGTGCTGCCGTACGGGCTGGGGTACTCTGCCCACCTGACTACTAGCCAGATAATCAGCTACGGGGAATTAACCTATGACCAGACAGCGGTTATCAATAACATCGCCTTAAAGTGGAACTGGGTGGAACCACTTGAACGGTACACAAAAGAAGATCAGCTAATCGACACTGTTAGTATCTCTAGGTACGGGTACGCCACCCGTAAAGACTTTGAGTTTAAAGGGGTCTTCACAGGCCTGCATTCAGACCAAATAGTGAGGTCGTATTTTGACCAGCTGAGGGATCGGTACTCCGCCCCTCCCCTTAAACTGAAGATTGAAGTATTGCCTGAATGGGACAAACTTGAGGTCGGGGAGTTGGTCAGGGTCACCATCCCGTATCTTCAAGATAACAATGTAGGGGGAACCTTAGACCGGGTGTTTGAGATTCAGGGTATTACCACTGACTGGGTAACCGGTAAGGGGGCTCTTGACCTCTTCGGCGGGGTAGACCAAGCCTCTCACTCTCCGTTGACTACTACCTTGGTGATGGAAGATAGCTATTACACAGACACTTCCAACGGAGAGATCGATCTGGCGTCCGTGCTCACCATAGACGGGGGCACTAACACAGTCACTGCTAACGGCACTCTCAACGGCGGCCCCACCCTTGGAGACTCTGTATATTACTACGACGGAGACCTCACCATAGGGGACGCGGCCACCATTACCATTACCGGTAATGTGACCCTTAAGATCAAAGGCGGACTGACCATTAACGGGGAGATCAACGGCGTTGGTGGCGGTATGCCCGGAGGAGTGGCACCGGCATACAACGGGTCTGACTACCAAGACTCGGTGATATACCCTTTATGGGAAACCTTTGGCCCACAGCCTCCGACAGGTGGATTATCTGGAGGCATTGGATGGTCCGGGGGAAACGCTTGGACAAGATACTCTAGGTTAGACTCTTTTAGAATAAAAGTGTGGGGCGGTAGTAGGCTGTTTGGGAAGTATGTTGCGGCAGACCAGCCAAAAGGGATTAAGTCCGTAAGCGACCTTACGTTTGTGAATAACAACGGGACTTCTATCGAAGGGTTGTTACAGCATAATCTCACAGGGGTGGGAGGGGCATCAGGGTCGGCGCTGCTGATGGGGTACTATAACAGCGAACTAGAGAGATTACTTGGTAAAGGGGGGGACGGCGGGACCGGGGGTGCAGGACTTGCTATTGTTTGCCGAGGTATATCTTTCGGAGTGGGTGATAAGATAAACCTCTCGGGGACCGCAGGGACGGCAGGGACTTCTGAGGCTTTTAGCTCCCCCGGGTACACCACAACCTTTCACGCTACCCCCGGAATAGGAGGATCTCCCGGAGGCTGTATAATACTGATCGACGGCAGCATCTCCAGCGCTCCTGCCACCAGCAATTTTGTTCTGCAGAGAGGCGACACTCCTCAGGCTTCTGCCGACTATATTGTGCCTTACGACGAGTTTAAGTCCGACACGTACCCACCTCCTGTACCCGCTTCTCTCGCATTAGAGGCGTTCAACGACGTGACCTCTCAGTGGACTGGGTGGTACGGAGGAGCACATTTACTGATTAAGTGGATCGACGTGTCAGAGGCAGGGTATCAACAATATCAGGCGGACGAAATAAAAGAGGTTACCGGGTACGAAAATAAGCCAACCACATGGTCAGCTCTGATTGACGACGGTCTAAAGCCACAGGACGCGGCTGACGTTACCAAGCTGTCTCACACGTTTACCTTCTACTACCAGACGGCACAAGACGCCACACCTACCCCAGATCTTATTGCCGGGGATGGCACGTACAACTTTTCCACAAAGGCGGTTACTCCCCCAGCAGGATGGGGTCTGGTTGCCCCAACTTCAGGGGCAGGTAAAGTCTGGGCGGTGGTTACCACTTTCCACGCCCTGACAGCGGCGGCCACTACTGACGATGGAACCAATACCTTTACTGCCCCCTTTAGCGGCTACAGTTTGGGGGCTGACGTAACAAAATTACTGAAGTCTGCTATTTTCTATTACCAGACTCCTCAAGCGGCTACCCCCACGGCTCTGACTACCGGCTCTGGCACGTACAACTTTTCCACAAAGGTAATGACTCCTCCGGCAGGTTGGGGGCTCTCTCCTCCGACGTCTGGAAGCGGTAAGGTGTGGCAGGTAGAGACCACTTTCTATGCCCTGACAGCGGCTGCGACTACTGACGATGGAACCAATACCTTTACCTCACCGGTCAGCGGTTACAGCTTAGGGGCTACACAAGGGGCCACATGGGGAACCGACGTCAACAATCGCCCGGCAGAATTGACGGACGGCCGTATCCCTGCAGCACTGACTTCCGCTGGTTACTTGTTAACAGGCGCTTACTTTGGCGGGTCTACTATGTCGGTAGAAGACCAGCTGTTGACTATCCCGGGGGCTCAATTATCTAAGAACCCTGAATTTCGTAACGGGATTTCAGGTTACTCTGTGTATGACAACGCTTCTACAGGACTAATAACCCTCTCTGAGGTTGCTGATGACCTTGCACCAAATGGCAGCGGTAAAATACTTAGGGTTACTCGTGCATCGGGTACTGGCACTTCACCCGGATTAGGTGGTTTTGCGCAACTACTTAATGGCCCCGGGGAAACTACTGCTGGCCTGCCGAGTATACCCGGGAGGTATGCGGCCAATACTAAACTACTGTTTAGGATGTGGTGTAAGTTTCCTGTGGGATATAATATTCGAGAGCAGTCTAACGCTACAGGTGGGGGAACCCATACGTGGCTAACCTCCACAGCGGGTACGGGGGACTGGGCACTATACGCAGGTATACGCACAGTTGGGACTACTACGCCGTGGAACAGTACAGGCCACAAATCCTTGTCTGGACCAACCACTGGGTATGTCTGGGACATAGCGTCCTATGACCAGATCGACATTACCTCTACCGCCTCGCAGTTCTTGGGGTCAAACTTATTTGATAGCGCTGGTAATTTATTATCTGATTCTTCTGTTTTAAACATAAATGCAACTTGGGCTAATATAGCGGCAAATGGAGGAGCCGGTATACCGGCAGCAGGGGCAACAGTTAACACAGGAGCTTTGGCCAACTCGTCCCTACCTGAGTCTGCGGTTACCAACGCTAACGTGTCTTTAACAACTTCAGGGTCGTTAACTGGTGCTGGCGGAGGGACAATAAACGCGCTGAACCTATTAAACGGCCCAGCGCAGGCAGGGGCGGATGTGACTGGCAGTAACACCTCCGCAGATACCGCCGCAGTCGGCGGCATTGCTGCCGCAACAGTGCGCGATAATGCAGCAAACGCAAAAACCGCTGTAGATGGAATGAGCAGTGATCTCATCTTCTCTAGTGCTGAAAAAGCTACTTATCGTCTGCAATGGGAAGGGATGCAGGCTAATTACTTCAATATTATCGCACAGGCAACCACTTACGGTATTCAAGCAGAGACAGCGTTCACAGACTTCACTACTGCTAGGAACAATTTAAGCACTTACCTGTTTACCACTCAGAATATAGACGCTGGGATCGCTACTGCTATTACCGGTGATCTATTGGCAGTGTATACGCAAGCGTTCTACGAAAAAATGACCTTGGCGGTTAACAGACTGACTAACACCAATAGCAGTATCGACCTAGATGCCGTAACAGGTATGAAAGTTATCCGAGTTAAGCAACCTGTTGGTGCGGTAATGAGCATGAGTGGCAACCCTATTACGGGGGCTATTATTGTCACCTTGCCGGTGGGTTGGTCTGCCAACATGGTGCGTTTTGCCATCGATGTTTACAACTATGGCGGTAGTAAGTCATTCACCTTAAACGTAAGTGGGTATACTTACCCCGGCAGCGGTGCCGGTGGTTACTGGGTAAACACAACCGCTGATATCGTCGGTAATCTAGCCTCTGATAACCGCGTTAGGTTTATGTACAACAATGTTACCAATAAGGCCGTAATTGTTATTGGTAGCGTAACAGCGGACGGAACCGCGTCCAGCTGGACGCACCCAAGTGCCAGCGTGCGTGACCTTCATGTTTCTTGGAACGGTGGACCCACCACTATAGCTCAATGGGAAAGTGGTTGGGGTATACACATATCCGATAGCCTAACGGACTACCCATTGAGACCGGCGGCAAACCCAGACTATTCTGATGCGTTGTTGGACGCGGCTAACCTTAAGGGAGAGGGTCCACTTGCTAAGTCTGACTTAACTGAGGCTCAGGTTACTAATGCTAACCTTGTATTGAACTCTAACGGTACTTTGTCTGGAGGAAGCGTCAGCTCTGCGGCTATAAACGCCCTGAATTTACTAAATGGGCCAGCGCATGCAGGGGCTACCCTCGGTTCAACAGTAGCCCAACTTTCTGGGTCTTTTGACCAAGTAAAGTGGGATTCTGTACTGGGGTCGGCAAAAATAAAGACCGCTCAGATAGAGCTTTTAAACGTTACTAATGCACTGCTAGCAGCGGATATAAGTGCTGATAAAATCACTGCAGGTACTGTAACAGGTAGAACTATCCAAACTGACGTATCTCCCAATAAGCGTATGGAGATGTCATCAACTACTGACCATCTTCGATTCTACACAGATGCCACAACTGTGTACGCGGAGATTGGTTATAAGCTTGACGGGACTGACTATGTGGTCGGAGACTTTGGAAATACTTCTGCTGCAAATGCCGCTGTTGGGATACGCGCTAGATCTTACAATAAGCATGCTATTTCGGCTTACAGCCTTAATGGTTACGCTGGCGTCTTCCAAAGTGCTACTGGCGATGGTATATCGGTAACAGGTGCTGAAATTGGTGCAAGATTCACATCCACAGCTAGGCAAGGTATTATTTCGCAATCAGGATTAGACGATGGAATATGGGGGGTGGCTCTAACTGTTGGAAAGGTTGGAGTATATGGAAATGGGCCGGGGGCTGGTGTAGGCGGCTTTTCCTCTGAGGTAGGTGTAAAAGGCGTATCTGCCAAGATTGGCGCATATGGGTATAGTACTGGTGTAGCAGGGATAGGCTTGAAGGCGGAAAACGTAGCCGCTACAGGAACCTCTCTACAGATAGTACCGGACGTATCAAGTGATACCCCTTATGCTAGTTCTCCCGCAGGTTCTGTGCATATCCCTAACAATCAAAACTATGCCACGCTGAAACTGAATGGTGTGAACAGAAGATTGGCGACGGATGTTATCACTTGCAGGTTGAACAGCACAGGAACATCCCTAGTGGGAACTACTGGGCAGCTAGTCGGATTCGGCTACGCCCGGTACGGTCTAGGCATCTACTATATTGAAGTTCCCGGCTGGGGCGCTGACTTTACAATCAGTATACAGGTATCCCGCAATACATATGCGTATCCTGTGGTCAGCTATAGAAACCCCACAACAGGTTACTTCGAGTTTAAGTTGTTCGACCCGGTTACAGGCGGGGGCGTTGACTGCAATACTGAAATAACATTAGTGAGAGATTAACGATGGGACAATTAAAAGTAAGTGAGTACGATGAGATCGCTTTAGCGGCTTTCTTAGAAGAGAAGTACCTAGGGCTGTGGCATGGTAAGGTTGATGAAGAACTTGATACTAACGTGATTATTATCGACTCCGTCACCCAAGTTGAGCTAGATGCCGCCGTAGCGGCATTTGACTTTACTGCAGCATCCGCCGCAGTAGCTGACAATGTCAGAGTCTCGGGTATCAAACAAAAAGCAAAACAAGTTATCTATGCCGAAGTTCCTTTAGAGGTTCAAATCAATTCACTCAGGAGACTATTTGAGTTGATAGAGCCTGCCTTAGACCTGTCCGGACTTAGCTCATCGAGCTTATCCGAAATAGAGTCTTTAAGGGCTAAGGGGTTGAGAATCGACGCCATAAGGAGTTCCAGCAATGCTGCAGAACTGGCTGGCACACTGCCAGATCAGTTTAATCCGTGAAGCCTGTTGGTGCATTGCACCAAGGGCGGCGATAACGTACACTTCGTAAAACGGGCTACAGCCCTAACACTACCGGGAACCCCTATGCCAACCTTTGCTCTAAGCAGCTCCTCCTCCCGCAGAATGAAGGACGTCCATCCAGACCTACAACGTGTGGCCATCCGGGCTATCCAAATAACCAAAGTCGATTTTGGAATCCCTGAACACGGGGGCAAGAGAACGGCCCAGATCCAGAACATGCTGTATAAAACGGCTAACAAGTACAAAGGTCCTGACGGGTACGAAAAAATAGGGAAGCACCAGACAGGACACGCTCTGGACTTCTACGCTTACGTCGACGGCAAGGCTAACTGGGAGGAGGTTTACCTTGCTCAGGTAGCCTGCGCGTTTTTCCAAGCGGCGATAGAGTTGGGGGTTAAGATCGGATGGGGTGGGCTTTTTAGCACATGGTCTGACATGCCCCATATTGAGCTGGTTGATTCATATGTTTAGCGCAGTAGGTGGATTTGTAGGGAGGTTGTTTGGCAGTAAAGAGGCAGGCAATCAGTTGATAGATTCTGTTGCTTCTGGCATCGACAAAATATTCTATACTGACCAAGAAGAGGCAGAGGCCAAAGCCAAAGCCAAAACTGAAGCCATGACCGTGTATATGGGGTGGCTAGAGTCAACCACAGGGTCTCGTTTGGCTAGACGAATGTTGGCCCTAGGGGTATCTGGTATATGGGGTCTTGAGCATTTGACCTCAGTAATTTTATCGGTGGCCTCAATTTTTGCTGATGACTCGGGGGCGGTCACTGCCGCCAAATTGACAGAGGCAAGCGATAAACTGGCTGGGCATGCCTTAGACAATAATGCACTGGTAGGCATTGTCCTTTTATTTTACTTTGGCGGGCCAGCCGCCATAGACGGGGTAAAAGGGCTAGTCATGAAATGGACCAATAAGGGGGCGGCATAACGTGGCAGACTCACAACAAGAAAAACAAATAATACAGCGCAGGGTAGAGAGGTGGCACGTGGGCAAAGAAGTATCCCTTATCGGTCTGTTGGCGTTTGTCATACTGATCGTTACCCACATCTTTACTTACGGTAAGTATGTTCAGGACGCTCAAAATTACCGAGAGGCTAATGATCTCAGGTTTTCAGAGTACATTAGAAACAGCGATGAAAAATTTACAGAGTACATAAAGCGCAGTGACAAAAGATTCGCTGAACACCTAGCGGACGAAGAAAAGTCGGATAGGATCATGTTATCTTATATAAACGAAAGAACCTCAGACCGTATCAGAGCCGCCACCGTAGCGGAACAGTTTAAGGCTGTAGAACGGGAGTTCAGGGTTGTGGAGGAGAAGTTTAACAACCGAGACATACAGATAGCCAACATGGGAGGTAATCTTCTGGATATCAAAGCGGCTGTATCAGAGATAACTCAATACTTAAGGCAACTGCCTAACCCCTCCCCTTCCCCCTGACCCTATACCGGAGATCTTTAATGAACGTAGATTTAAACCTGTTAATCGACTTGGCCTTGTTGGCCGTACAAATCTCTTGGTCGGTACTTAACTGGGCGTGGAATAACGTATTGATGGCAGGCCCGCTGTTGCTGGCTATGTATCTTGTTCTTATGAGAGTTTGGCTGATGGCAAAAGGCCAGTGGTGGGAGCGCCCGTTCAAGATCGTCGGGGGAATCATCTTTCTGCCGCTTGATGCGTTTGTAAACATTGTAGTCTGTACCCCTTTATTTCTGGATGCGCCAAGATACCTGTTTGTAACCCACAGGATGGGGCGATACAAAGAGACTCGCGGCATTCCTTCTAAGTGGGGTGTTCATGGCGGGTGGCTCAGAGCATGGCGATACTGGTTTGCGGTAAAGCTCTGCAATATCTTAGACGTACCACAGCAACGGCTGACCGGTACTAATCATTGCCAAGGCTGAGCCGTCTCTGAACTTTGTTTTGCGGCTTTTCTTTTTAAGTCCTATACTCTGGCACTAGGCTACGCTGGCCCACATTTAACCATACAAACAGGTACTGAATTATGTCTATGACAAACGGCTTTGAAACAAAAATGTTATCTCTTCTTTTTAATAACTCTGCCGCAGGGAATGTGGGAGACGCGGCTGGCCTTCCTGCTTCGGTGGGCGCTGGCAGCTTTTACGTCTCCCTCCACACCGCCGCTCTGGCCGATACAGATGCCGTGCAGACGGCCAGCGAGTGTGCTTACACTGGCCCTTATGCCCGTGTCGCTGTCCCCCGGTCCGCAGGCGGCTGGACAGTTGCCGGCAGCACCGTCGACAACACTGCACTGATCACCTTCCCTGCCGCGACCTCTTCTGAGAACGTAACAGACTTCGGTATCGGCTTTGCGGCGTCAGGAGCGGGAGAGCTGCAGTTTTACGGGACTTCAGCTCTGGCAGTCTCCAACGGGATCACTCCTCAGTTCGCTATCGGGGCTTTGAACATTACTCTAGACTAATGGATACACTGCTCACCAAGCAAAGTATCTCGATTTATACCGACGGCCCTACGGTCGCCTTGCGTATAAATCGATCCGTATACCCGATGCCTTATTCTCAGGTGTTCAAGGTAGCGCAGGGGCTGAAGGTAGCCTCCAGTGAGGCCATGAGGATGGCCGGGGAATCCAAAGATACTTTGCAGCGCCTTACTCAGATCGAAGAGGACCCTGTCATACCGACGGGGTATATCGATAAAGTTCTAGTGCAACGATACGACTGGACCGTGCGGTTTGACGGTGAGCAGGTTTATTTAATGTTGGGCGCAACTGAGATAGGATTCCATTTTACCACAGCGGTTACCATGGCCACATGGCTGAGGGCTGCTGGACATCAAGCCAAAACATGGGCAGGCGACGCGAGTCGACAGGTCAGTGGGTTTGGGATTCTGAGCGACGCAGAAACAAACTACCGGCTTAACCGGTGAAACTTTTACCTTAACGAGGAACTGAAATGAATTATTCAGTATTAGCAGCAGAGCTGGCTTTACCAGCTTACACAGGGCTGTCGCATCAAGCGGCAGCCGATCTTTTGAACGTGGCCGATATATCCCGTACTCGGGAGTCCATGTCAGGCAGTGAGTTCTTCTCGGCCACAGACCCTGCACAGTACGGGGCTTTGACCGACTCCAAGAAACAGCAATGGCTGTCTTTTTGCGGGATTGATTCACATAACCCTGTGAACAACGGAGTGGCACATCAGTTTGTGGTTTACATATTCACCAGTGGCGCCACTATCGCTAATCTGGCCGCAGCAAGAACTGAACTTATTTCCCGAGCTACTGAGCTTGGTCAACCCACTGTGTTCGCAGGACACGTAGAACAGGCGAGGACTTTGTAATGTCTAAATATAAAAGCGCGCAAACTATTATTCTCACAGGTGCGGGCACTCTGGCACCGAATATCATGTCCTCCGCTTCAAGTTTAGTGAGCACCTCAAGGTCTTTTGCTGACTTCGTGCTGGCATGTACCTTCAATGTCAGTGTTGTGGCCGGTAAAAGTGTGCATCTCTATCGCAGGGATAAGAGCATTGTCGGGGCTAATGACGCTCCAGTGCCTACCCTGACAAGCTATGAACATAAGTACGTTGGAAGTTTTCCTATTCAGTTAGGCACGTCTATTCAGTATATCCCTTTGAACGGGGTTGCCATTCCGAATGCCTGTGAGTTTTACCTTAAGCAGGATTCAGGGGAGACTATGTCAACTGGGTACTTGCTGCATATGACTCCGTGGGATTGGGCACCACCAACCGCATAAAGGAGAATTGATATGACAGTGCTATCAAAAGCTGCCTTACTTGCAAATTTTGCCGATAATCGCACAGGTGATATCTCGGAGCAGATGCTGCGCGATTTTGTGGAGACTATGAACCCAGCTTATGCGTCTATGTATATCAGCACTCCGGTACTGACAGACATAACTACGCAAAACGTATGGCAGAAAGCGGCTGGTACTACTACTGATGTGAGTCTTAATCGCTTCAGTGGTAAGACCCTCCTGACAGTAGATAACCGCCTGCAGTATATCGGTACTCCTGATATACACGTTCACG
>Ga0102811_1000359_pt1 | contig 22927 bp, 15 predicted proteins | sample ColrivemetaGS705_FD_84507 | JGI IMG/M metagenome (GOLD analysis project Ga0102811, IMG submission 84507) | Estuarine microbial communities from the Columbia River estuary - Flood tide ETM metaG S.705 | ecosystem: Environmental > Aquatic > Marine > Intertidal zone > Estuary | place: USA: Columbia... | reverse complement strand
CACATCTCGATCCCCTCCAGGATTTTTTTCTATTTCCGCAATACCAATGGATTGATAGGAAACTGGATTCTCCATAGACTTTTTAAACAATTTTGATTGTATAACTACTTCGTCTAATTGTTCATTGTTTATAGACATTTCAAACAAAACAAATGGTGCTTTTTCTTTTGTAACCAAATAATCATCAGAAAAAATTGTTTGATAGCCTACAAATGATGCTTGTAGTTTAACATAGCCCAAAGGTGAATTATTAATTTTAAATTCCCCATTCTCATCTGAATTTATTCCAATATTTGTTCCTGCAACTAAAATGTTAACAAACGGCAACACTTCCCTAGTTTGGGCATCAATCACTTTTCCTTTTATTGAACCTGTCTCTTGAGCAAACGATACAGACAAGCAAAGAATTAAGAATAAGAAACTATATAATTTTTTCATAAGATCAATATTTTTGACAAATATACAAATTGTGTTTAACTTAACTTGTTTTTTATTAAACATATTCTAATTAAGCTAAAAAAAAACCTAAATAATTACATTTAGGTTTGTGGTGAGAGAAGGATTCGAACCTTCGAAGCTTGCGCAGCAGATTTACAGTCTGCCCTCGTTGGCCACTTGAGTATCTCACCAAAAAATAAAAAAACTTCTCTTTAAATCGAGAAGCTTTTTGTGACCGGGCTGGGGCTCGAACCCAGGACCACCTCCTTAAAAGGGAGGTGCTCTACCAACTGAGCTACCAGGTCATTTTTTCCTTTTTAGCGGCTGCAAATATAGTGGTATATTTTAAAAAAACAAAGAACTTTTCTATTTTGTTTCATTTAAATATGCCTCTCTAACTTTCTTAAACAAGTTTGATGAATACACAAATTTCACAACCGCCTCATTTTCAGTTTTAAATATCTCTTTATTTGTGCCTTCCCATGCTTTTACACCATCTTTTAAAAATATTATTTTTTCACCAATTTCCATCACAGAATTCATGTCATGGGAATTAATTACGGTAATGATATCATATTCTTTGGTGATTTCCTGAATTAAATTATCAATTACAGTAGCTGTATTTGGATCCAATCCAGAGTTAGGTTCATCACAAAACAAATACTTCGGATTCATAACAATGGCTCTTGCAATGGCTACCCTTTTTTGCATACCACCGGATAATTCAGCCGGAAATTTTTTATTTACATTATCAAGATTCACCCTATTCAAAACAAAATTTACACGTTCTCTCATTTGCTTGAAAGGCTGGTCTGCAAACATTTTTAGCGGAAACATAATGTTTTCTTCTACAGTTAAAGAATCATATAAAGCACCTCCCTGAAAAACCATTCCAATCTCTTGCCTTAATTGTCTATGATCCTTAACACTTAGTTCTGTGTGTTTTCTCCCATCAAAAGAAATAATGCCCTCTTCAGGTATATGTAAGCCCAATAAACATTTCAACAAAACTGTTTTACCAGAGCCACTTTGTCCAATAATCATGCTCGTTTTTCCTTTTTCAAAAGTGGTTGAAATTCCTTTTAAAACTGGTTGTCCATTAAATTGTTTATATAAATTTTCAACTTCAATCATTTATCCTAAGAGCATTTGAGTTAAGAAATAATTTAACAGAATGATTACAACACTTGTCCAAACTACTGCCTTGGTACTAGACCTTCCTACTTCTAAAGAACCTCCTTTAACATAATAGCCATGGTAGGCTGGAATTGTTGCAATTACAAAAGCAAAAACCAAAGTTTTTGTTAGTGCGTATTTAATATAATAAGGATTAAAATCAAGTCTTATACCATATACGTAATCTTCAGTAAAAAATAAATCGGTTAAAGAACCAGCAATATAGCCACCGTAAATTCCCAAAACCATTGCCAATAAAATAAGCAAAGGATAAAAAAACAGCACCGCAATGATTTTTGGTAAAACCAAATAATTTAGAGAATTGATACCCATAACTTCCAAAGCGTCAATTTGCTCTGTAACACGCATCGTTCCAATACTTGATGTTATATACGAACCTACTTTACCTGCCAAAATAACAGACATAAAAGTAGGAGCGAATTCTAATATCACAGACCGTTTGGTCGCAAAACCAATTAAATATTTTGGAATAAAAGGACTGTCAACACTCAAAGCCGTTTGTATCGCTACAACTCCCCCAACAAAGAAGGAAATAAACATAACGATACCCAGAGATTTTAAGCCTAAATCTTCAATTTCTCTAAACAACATTTCTCTAAAAACGGACCATTTTTGCGGTTTTTTAAAAACCTGTTTTAGCATTAAAAAATACTTCCCTACATGTTCAAAGTAGTTCATTCAATTTCTTTTTTGCTAAAATATCAAAATAATATGACCTTTGATCTTTTTGTAACATAAAAATCATTCAACAATAAAAAAAACAGTAATTTTGAAACCATATAATTCTAAGTATAAATCACAAATGAAGAAAATTTTCCTATTCATTTTTGCTAGTTTCACATTTATTCAATGCGCTTCAGTAAAGTCACAAACAGCTAGTTCTTTAACCCTTCAAAAAACGATTTTAGAAACTCCCCAAACTACAACGCTAAACAGGCCAAAACTTGTGGTAGGTATTGTAATTGATCAAATGCGATACGACTATTTGATTAAATTTTATAGTAAATATGGGGAAAATGGATTCAAAAAATTAATGAATGACGGCTACAATTTACAAAATGTCCATTATAACTATATTCCAACATATACCGCAGTTGGGCACACTTCAATTTACACAGGTACAACGCCAACAAATCATGGTATTATTGGAAATAATTGGTATGATAAGTTTGAGAAAAAATCTATTTATTGTGTAGACGACATCTCATATAAAACTGTTGGCGCCAATAAAGGGGGTGAAAAATCACCCTATAGAATGCTAACCACAACAATTACTGACCAGCTTAAACTTGCACAAAATATGAATGGTAAAACAATAGGCATTTCTATAAAAGACAGATCCGCTATTTTAACTGCTGGGCATACCGCAAATGCAGCTTATTGGTTTGAAGGTGGTGATACTGGGAAATTTATCACAAGTACTTTTTATATGAATGCATTGCCAATTTGGGTAAATAACTTCAACAATTCTGGCATTGCGAATAGCTATTTAGAAAAAATTTGGGACACCTATTTTGACATCAATACTTATACAGAAACAATTGCAGATCACAACATTTTTGAAGAGCCTTTTAAAGGAAAAAAAAGCCCATCATTCCCATATGACTTGGCAAAATTAAGAAAAAGCAATAACAATTATGATTTGTTAAAAGCTGTTGCTTATGGAAATGATTTTACTACTGACTTTGCAAAAGCTACAATCTTAGGTGAAAATTTAGGGAAAAGTGAATACACTGACTTTTTATCAATAAGCTATTCAAGTACTGATTATGTTGGACATCAATTTGGTGTAGATTCAAAAGAAGTTGAAGATTCTTATATTAGGTTGGATAAAAACATTGAAGATTTAATCATTTTTTTAGACACCAAAGTTGGTAAAGCTAATTACACACTATTTTTAACTGCTGATCATGCTGCTGTTCAAGTACCTTCTTATTTGAAAACCCTAAAAATTCCTGGGGGTTATTTCGACAATCAAAAGTTCAAAGTATTTGCAAATAATATTACACAAACTCATTTCAATTCTTCAGAATTAATTGAAGACATTTCAAACAATCAGTTGTTCCTCAACAAGGATAAAATTAAAGAACTTCATTTAGATATTTTAAAAGTTGAACAAGTTTTAGTTGATGAACTTATTAATTTCGAAAACATTTATAAAACGGTTAGTGCTTACACCCTGCAATCGACAACATTTTCTACAGGAATATTACAAACATTACAAAATGGTTACAATCAAAAATTTTCAGGCGATGTTTTATTTATTCCAAACCCTACAACCATAAGTTATGCTCAGGTTGGAAGTACACATGGATCAGGTTATAGTTACGATACGCATGTTCCATTAATTTTTTACGGCCAAGGAATTAAAAAGGGAACATCCAATGAATATTATCCAATTATAGACATTGCTCCAACCATTTCAAGTTTACTGAAGATAGAGCAACCTAACGGCACTACTGGCAAAACGATTACTGAAGTTTTAGAATAAAAAAAAATCCTCAATTGAGGATTTTTTTTTATTCTATACTCTTAATTTAGTATTTATATACAATGGCATTGATATTCATTCCAGCTCCAACAGAAGCCAAAATAACCACATCGCCCTTATTAATTTCTTGATTTTCCATTTTACCTCTTTTCACCAAATCAAACAGCGTTGGCACTGTTGCAACAGAACTATTTCCAAGTTTATGAATACTCATTGGCATAATACCTTCTGGTACTTTTGATTTATACAAACGATAAAACCGCTTTAAAATAGCTTCATCCATTTTTTCATTTGCCTGATGTATAAATATTTTTTTAACATCCGAAATAGCGATGCCACTTTTATCAAGAGCATCTTTCATTGCTAAAGGAACATAATTTAAACCATATTCATAAATTTTTCGTCCGTGCATTTTTATATAACGCACATCTGAATCTACATTTTTATTGTATGAACTTCCAAAAAACAGGTAGTAACATTCATCAAAAGTATTGGTTTGGGCAGCGTGACTTAAAATACCCGAAGAAGAATTACTTTCAACAGCTTCAACAATACAAGCTCCAGCACCATCAGAATATATCATAGAATCTCTATCATAATCGTCTAAAACCCTTGACAGCGTTTCTGTTCCAATTACCAAACATTTTTTCGCAATACCAGATTTGATGTAAGCTTCTGCTTGAATAATACCCTGAATCCATCCTGGGCAACCAAATAAAATATCGTAAGCAACACAATTTGGGTTTTTAATTCCCAATTTATATTTAACTCTTGACGCTAAACTTGGTAATACATCACTTTGAATAGTTCCACTTTTTACATCTCCAAAATTATGCGCTAAAATAATGTAATCTAGTTCTTCTTGATCTATTCCTGCATCTTCAATTGCTTTCTGAGCTGCAAAATAACCTAAATCAGATGAATTCAATTCCGGCGGTGCATAACGCCTTTCTTCAATACCGGTTATTGCTTTAAATTTCTCAATAACAATCTCATTTTCATATTCAAATGGAGATCCATCATCGTTTAAAAATTCATTCTCTAAAAAAGCTTCGTTTTTCTTTATCACGGTTGGAATATAGCTTCCTAAACCGGTAATTACTGAGTATACATTCATTCTAATTATTGTAATAAAACATGGATCAAAGATAACAATATATTACTTATTCATCTCTGAAATTTTAATTTGCATTACGGTGGCTATCGATTGTGCTCTTGACTTTGCAGCATGTGCCATATCGCCCTCAAATAATTCATCTATAGCACTATAAAAACTTGACAACCACTGCTTAAAATGAATCGATTCAAAAGGTTTTTTTTGTTGCAAATCTAGGTGAGGTTGCATGGCATTTTTACGATACTCACCTGAATAAAATAGTATATTACTCCAAAAATCTACCAAAGTTTGCAAATGTGCTTCTAAATGAATTGGATCTTTAAAATCTTCAAAAAAATGACACATTAAATCATCATTCATCAATTTCACATAAAATGTTTTCACAAGCAAATAAATATCATCTCTATTTTCAATATCTTTTTTCATTTAAATTTATAAAAAAGATTTATCGAATGCTATTGGAAGTAGATCTAATACTGAATCGGTTTTGATTATGCTTCCAACTTCTCCCATAAAATAGACTTCAATTTTATCAGTTTGTTTTAATTCATATTCAGATAAAGTTTGTCGGCACGCACCACAAGGTGCCACAGGTTCTTTGGTTATCTGTGCAGATGAACTAGCAGTAATAGCCAATGCCAGTATTTTTTGGTTTGGAAAATCAGAAGCAGCTTTCCAAATCGCTACTCTTTCTGCGCATATTCCAGATGGATATGCTGCATTTTCCTGATTATTACCCGTAATTATTTTACCGTTTTCCAATAATAAAGCCGCACCAACTCTAAATTTTGAGTAAGGGGCATATGCTGTTTTTTTTGCGTCAAATGCTTTATTCATTAATAATTTTGCCGGATTTGGCAATTCATCAATGGTATCAAAAACAGTAATTTGAGTTGTTATTTCAACTTTTTTCATTCAAAAATTTCTTAGTAAATTTCATATAATTCTCCAAAGTCGAAAGATAGTGAAAATCTAAGTGTGTTTTCCAAAGGATTATTGATATCTGAGGCATTAAATAAATAAGACATATCTAAACGGGCACTTTTGAATTTAAATCCAGCACCAATGGTAAAGAATTGTCTAGCACCTTTCATATCACTTTCATGAAAATATCCGGCTCTTAATGCGAAGGCATTATCGTACATATATTCAGCTCCAAGTGCCCAGGTAATTTCTTGCATTTCTTCTTTGAAACCACCAGGAGCATCACCAAAAGATTCAAACATTCCTTTAAAAAAGGCAACATCAGTTTGCTTATACGGTGGCTCTCCATCTTCATTAATTGATATACTTGGCGTTGGAACCAAAAGTTTATTAAACTCAGCATTTAATGTTACTTTATTATAATTGTCTAAAATAAAATCAAAACCTCCACCCAGTTTAAAGTTGGTTGGCATAAAATTTTCCTCTCCATCATTAGAATAGGAAACTTTTGGCCCTAAGTTTGAAATATTAAATCCACCACGCCATACACCGTTAAAATCCCCATAGCTTTGCTCCTCAGACTGAAAATATCCAGAAATATCAACTGTAAATGTATTTACTGGATTGATTGTTGTATTCGCTGATTCAATTCCTAAATCTGAACGAACATAGCGCAAAGTAATTCCCATGGCATATTGCTCACTTAATTTTAATGAATATGCGCCATCTAATGAAAACTCATTTAACTTTTCAGTTCCTGTAGGAAATCCATTAGAATCCGTTAAATCTATTTGTCCCAAGTTAAAATAATTCAATCCAGCAGACCATGAAGATCTTTCATTAATTCTATTTGCAAAATTAAATCCACCTAAAAAAACGTCGTTTGTTAATTCTTTTAACCAAGGTGTATAAAAAACACCTACAGAAAATTGAGAAGGCATAAATGCATATTTTGAAGCGTTCCAATGTTGTGAAAAAGCATCTGCTGAAGTGGCTACTCCAATATCTCCCATACCACCTGCGCGGGCATCTGGCGCTATCAATAAAAATGGTGCTGCTGTTGTAATTGGGTTGGGCTGTTCCTGAGCATTAAGATTTGAGAATACTGCAAAAACCAAAAGGGTAAAAATGGCTGTTTTTTTCATTAATTGTTTGTTTTATAAATCAATAACAAGTTCATTTATTATTGAAGTATTACTAATTTTTCTATTTTTTCTGCTTTAATATTTGAATCCGCTGTAAAAACTTTCAACTTATACACATAGACTCCTTTTCCTATTTTTGATCCAAAATCATCTAAACCATTCCAAGTGATTGATCTGGATAAATTTCCTTCAGATTGTATAGCTTCATTGATTGTTTTTACCAATTTTCCTGAAACTGTAAATATTTGTACCTGAACATTCAGTAATTGATTGGGTTTATTATGATTAAACCAAAATTCGGTATGACTAATAAACGGATTGGGATAATTTAACACATTTGTTAAAACCAAATCACTGTCATCAACTACAAAAAAAGTAAACGTTGATTCTGATAAATTATTGTAAGTATCCCAAACTTTTAAAGTAATCGTGTGCAAGCCTGGTGATAAATTTCTAAGTGGGTACGAAACTTGTCCTTTTTTGTAGTTATTAAGGTCAGTTTCATAATAATCATTTAAAATTATCGGATTATTTTGATCGCCATCTAGAATGGCTACAATATCATGATCCACAGCTGTTATTGACGTATTGATTCCATTTTCATCTTCTAAAACCGCAATAAAAATTGGTGATTCATTGGTGTTACCTCCATCAACAAAATTTAAATCATTCATATACAATTGAACTGTTGGCCCTGTTTTGTCTTCAGGAGCATCGGTATTGATTCCTCCAACAACTATATCAAAATTATAACCAGCTTTATCATTTACATTATTTGAAGCGTATAGGCTTAATTTCCCTTTTCCATAAGCTACCTTGATATCTTTAGGAGCAACAAAATCAAAAGTGAATTTTCCATTTTCCACATTAGACCTTCCTGTAAAAATTTTACTTTCAAGCACATCAAATTCCATAATAAAATTATGTCTATCGTTATCAAGCGTTTTTTTTGCAATAGGCTTGTCATAAACTGTAACTTCAAACTCCCCATTAAAATCACCCAACAATGATCCACTCTCATTTGTAACTTCACCCTCAAATTTAATATAAGAAAGTGCTTTAATTGTGTCCAATGACTGGCTAACATCAATATCGTTCATTTTTGCAATCCTAACGTTTGGTTTTGGAACATGCAAAGGCATTGCTGGATCACCGAATGCAAAAACAAAAAACCGCTGACTTGTTGAAAATTGGTTTTTCACCTGCATCAATGATTCTGCAATGGTATAATTTTCATTATTAAAATTTAGTAAGGGTTTTATAAATCGTTCATTAAAGGATTGACCAACACTTATGTATATTTCTCTGGTTGTTGAAATAAGGGAAGCTACTCCTCCTTTATTATTCCAAATAAGGTATTCACCTGCTGTTTTCCTTAAAGGGTTGTCAAAACGAGTGAACTCACAAGTGACTGTTACAAACAATGGGAATTTTACATTGTTATTATAAGCTTGAATTTCTGGTACAGTTAAAATTCCCTCTAATGCCCAACCACCTTCCCCTCCATGTCCAAAATAATCTATCAATAAAGTACCTTTTTCAACTTGATTGGTTATTTCTACATTTACAGTTGGGTACTTTTTACCACCTGATGAACTTTCTTGTACATATGCATCTGCATATATTTTTTTTACATTAAAAATAGGTTTATTAGCAGCTATAGTATCCGCCAATTTTTCCATACTTACTTGAATTGTTTCTTCACCAGCCACATCAATATCATCAGCAACCAAGGTAATTTGGTTACGCCAGCTTCCAAAAGATTTCGGGCTGTAATAATTTAGTATTTTATTTACAACCTCATCTGCTTCTATTGGATTGGTAACTGGAATTCTTCCTGTGATAATATCCTGTCTTTCAAACGAACTCATGGCTCCTTCATTCTCATCCATCATTCCATAATAATCATCTGTAACATAAGAAGATGCCAAGTTAAAACTATCGTAGGCTTCAAATACGGGCACAATATTATTGTTCCCTCCAATTCTATCTTTATAATCATAAGAAGCATCACCAAAAAGACAAATGTACTTTAACCTATTTGAGTTTGAGTTCAAATACAAGTGTCTTGCAAAATCTCTAATTGCCGTTAAATCTTTAGACCCTGAAGAAAACTCATTATAAATTTGTTCTAGTTGAATAACCTGTACTTTTAAATTTGAATTTTGATTGTGGTAATCTGCCAATTTTTGAGCTTTACCCATCAAATATTCAGGAGTTACGATTATATAATCTAAATTAGATAAGCTGTGTAAATTTTGATTTAAAACACGAGATTGCTCCGCTTTCTTTGGAACATAGTAATCGCTATTATTTAACGCAATAAATTCATGATTTACGCCTCCATTTATCTTAAAGTTATACGAAGATGTTGATACTTGATTTACTATAATCAAAGGATTTAGCGGATTTGTAACATCCCAAACCTGGTCAATATTTGAAGCGTTTTCAATTACATATTCAAAAGTCCCTACTGTTTTTATTACATCAAAATTTCTAAAAGAAAATTGCTTTCCATTGGCAATTAATTTTTTCTTGCCTAAAACTTCAATATAATCTAAATATGAATTCGCTGAAGGGTTCCCATTGTTATTATAAGTTATTTCAATTGGCACCGAGTTTCCTGTTAACTGAATCGTTCCGCTTCCTCTATTGGCTGAAGCGTGCGTTAAACCTGAACTTGCTGAAAAATTGACATTAAATAAATTTTGGTTACCCGCTTTCACTTCCATTTGAGAAGCTACGGATGATTCTGCAACCCCACGAACTCTAACAATAACATTTTCAGAGGTATCAATATTATTAAAAGGTATTGAATAAGTATGTTTGTTTTCTATTGAAAAATTATCCCCAAACCATTGTTGCCCTACAGCAAATAAATTTACTTCATCTTTTTCAAAAAAAGTAAAATCATCAAAATTTGTTATTTGTAAATTGGTTGCTGTTTCAATGGGTGCTTTTGGTGCAACTCTTAGTCCTTCAGAAGTTCCAATCGTAATAAAATACGTAGCATCGTCTGAAAAAATATTGAATTGATGTTCTAACCCAGCCAAAGTATTGTTTCTATTGAACCAAGTATTTGGACCTTTTCCATAAAATAAAATATAGTCGTCATTATCGAAGCTATTATCAGCTTCACCACTAACAAAAATTGCATTTTGCTGCAAACCATCATATCTAAAATCACTATTCTTAAACGGAAGCATTCCCCCTCCATTACCATAAATTTGAATATTTTTTGGATTGATGCCTTTAACATCCATTCCTAAACTTTGCAAAAATGATTTATCAAGTTTAAATACACCAGTAGTATCAATTAAAAACTGATACCAATTGCCATTTGCTAATACAGAATTTTTAACAGAAGAAGATTTAGTCAGTTTCTTTTGCAGTAAAGAAGTTTCATAATTAAGTTCAAACGAAACAACTTTTTTAATTATATTATCTTCTTTTATTAGTGGAGTTAGTTCTAAAATTGCTTTAGCATTTTGATTTTCATTCGTAATATTAAAATTTATTTCAATTTTTGATGCTATTTTTTCAATATTAACTATACTTTGTTCTGGATTTGTAACTGGCTCAAACACAACATTTTTAATTGTGTAATTTTGAAGTTCAACTCCATTTGGAACTTCCCAAATTTGAGCATAAACAGGGTTTAGATTTTCATCCAAAAAATTATTTTCGACTAAAATAGTTTTGACTTTATAATTTTTACTCACTTGAAAATCAGTACTTTTAATCCATTTTAATTGAATTTTTTTTATTTGATTTTGTTGTGCTAAAAGCACATTTCCAATTATGAAAAATATTAATATTGTTATTTTTTTTACGTGTTTCATTTAAATAATAACGATAAACTATTCATGTTATTTTCTATATATTGCAACATTACATATAATAAAGAACAAATACAATCGTTAAAACAAAACAATAGTTATTTATTTTTATTAAATTTATTTCTTGCAAAAAAATTTATTTAATGTAAATTGCACCACATGAAAAACCCTATTAAGTTAAAAATGAATATGAAGAATTTATTTAATGTTTCTAGAATATTTTTATTAACATTTATAATCATTGCTTTTGTCAGTTGTCATAACAGAAACCCACGGAACAACAAATCTCTAACAGGATGGTCCTCAAAAGATAAGGCTGCTGCAGGTTTTTCTGAAGATAAAGATTATAAAGGTCAAGAGGCGCCTCCAGGAATGGTTTTAGTTGAGGGCGGCGCATTTACTATGGGAGAAGTTCAAGATGACGTGATGTTTGATTGGAATACAACACCAATGAAACAGCAAGTTCGTTCTTTTTACATGGATGAATCGGAAGTTACAAATGCCGAATACCTGTTTTATTTGGAATGGATGGAGAAAGTATTTCCTCCAAATGACCCTAGTTACAAAGATATCTATCAATCTGCCGTTCCAGATACATTGGTTTGGAGAGATGTTTTAGGCTTTAATGAGCTGCTTACTGAGAATTATTTAAGACATCCGGCATTCCAGGATTATCCAGTAGTTGGTGTAAGTTGGTTACAGGCAACACAATATTGCAAATGGAGAAGCGATCGCGTTAACGAAAAAATCTTAATGGATAAAGGTGTTTTAAACTCTTTATTTGAAATGGACTCTCTTAAAGTTCAAGGTAAAAACAACTTCAATACCGACGCTTACTTAGCCAACCCTGCAAATTTATTTGATGGTGACTCCACAATTTATAACTATGGAAGGTCTAAAGATTTGAAACAAATAAAAGTATCAGATGGCGTTTTGGCTCCAAAATTTAGATTACCAACAGAGGTTGAATGGGAATATGCAGCCAAATCAATTGTTGAAAACAGAGAATACAACAATATTAGAGGACGAAAAAAATATGCGTGGGATAGTAAATATACACGTAACGATGACAAAAGATATCAAGGTGACCAATTAGCTAACTTTAAGCTTAGCAAGGGAGATTACAGTGGTGTTCCTGGCTGGAGTAATGACGGTGCTGATATTACCATTCAAGTTAAATCATATGAACCTAACGCTTTTGGTTTATACGATATGTCTGGAAATGTTGCAGAATGGGTTGCTGATGTTTACAGACCAATTATAGACAATGATGCAAATGATTTTAATTATTTTAGAGGAAATATTTTTACAAAAAAATTAATTGACGCGGAAGGAAAAGTTGTAATTGTAGATGATGCTTCAGTTGAATTTGACACTTTAGACAATGGACAATTAATTCCAAAAGATTTACCGGGTAGTGTTAAATACATTCCTATTACAGACAGAGATGCTTACATGAGAAATAATTATGAGAAAGCATATAATGTTGATGCTATGGATGGAGATTTAGCTTCAACAAAGTTTTATCAAAAAGATGAGGATGAGTTAGACATTAAGCCTCGTATGTATAATTCCCCTATAAAACCTCGCGAAATTGGCGAAAGTGGCTTGATTAAGCAACAATATGATGAAGAGGTGAGAAATACTTTAATTAGTAATGAAACGCGCGTATACAAAGGAGGTTCTTGGAAAGACAGAGCTTATTGGATGGATCCAGCACAAAGACGCTATTTACCACAATATATGGCAACAAATTTTATTGGATTCCGCTGTGCTACTGATCGTTTAGGATCTATGACATACAAGCGTAGAAAACCAACTACAACTAAAGTTAGATATTAAAAATCTACATACATAATTTAAAACCTCACTGTATTTTCAGTGAGGTTTTTTTATCTTTAAAATCGAAAACCAAACAAACTGATTTATGACTATTGAAAACTTACACACATTGTTTTTAAAACATCAACTTATTGATACAGATACACGAAAAATAAGGAGAAATAGTTTGTTCTTTGCTTTAAAAGGCGAGAATTTTAATGGAAATAAGTTTGCGAATGAGGCTTTAAATAAAGGTGCTAGCTATGCTATAATTGATGAAGCGGAATACAATGGAGATCACACAATTTTGGTTGAAAATGTGTTAAACACTTTACAACAGCTCGCTAATTTTCACAGAAAACAACTAAATATACCTATTATATCACTTACCGGAAGCAACGGAAAAACGACTACCAAAGAACTCATAAACGCTGTTTTATCCAAAAAATATAAAACCTCCGCAACTACTGGCAATTTAAACAATCATATTGGCGTGCCTCTGACCCTACTTTCTATGACATCAGAAACAGAAATTGGAATTGTTGAAATGGGTGCAAATCATTTAAAAGAAATTGAATTGTTATGCAAAATTGCCGAACCCAATTTTGGTTACATTACTAATTTTGGAAAGGCTCATTTAGAAGGTTTTGGAAGTGTTGAAGGTGTTGTAAAAGCAAAATCTGAATTGTATGATTTCTTAAGAAATAATGGAGCAAAAGCTTTTGTAAATTCTGATGATGTTAAGCAAGTACAACAATCAAAAGGAATTGAAATTATTACTTTCAATAATGAAAAAATTCAGTTTATTGAAGCCAATCCATTTGTTACTGTTCAATTTAAAAAAACCCTAATCAAAAGTCGGTTAATTGGAAAATACAACTATCAAAATATTGCTGCAGCCATTGCAATTGGAAATTATTTCAACGTTGAAGTAAATGAAATGAAAGATGCTATTGAAAATTATATTCCTTCAAACAATCGTTCACAAATAATTCAAAAAGGAACAAATAAAATAATACTTGATGCTTACAATGCAAATCCGAGCAGTATGCAAGCAGCACTCGAAAACTTCAAACAACTAGAAGACAGCTCTAAAATAGTTTTTTTAGGTGATATGTTTGAATTGGGAAATGAAAGTACTCTTGAACATCAAAAAATTGCAGAATTAGCCACTTCATTTCATTTTAAAGAAGTGTATTTAATAGGAAAAGCATTTTCTACAACAAATGTAAAAAATGCTTTTATTTATGATAGTTTTGAAGCTTTTAAAACTTCAAAAATGAATCCTATTCTCAATGCTACTATTCTTATCAAAGGTTCACGAGGAATGGCTTTGGAAAGAATTTTAGATTTGTTCTAATTTAAGTTTTTCTTTGTGGTATTCAATTAAACCGTCTATCGGACGCCTAACAATATTTCCAAGCTCAATCATATTAAGTCTGGCAACATCTTTAATTGCATCTTGCGCAAAATAGGCTATTGAACCAACAAAATGAACAGGTAAACTTTTAGATTCTGGATATGATAAAATTCTATTTTCAAAGAATTCTTTCATCCCTTTACGCAACACTTTGTTAAAATAAACATTGCGATCGTTTCTTAAAATAAACTCTACAAAATTCGCTAAATATGCATTTGGATTTGCCTCTTTATAAATATTTCTTTTGATAGTGTCTGCATCCAAATCAAATTGTTCTTCAAACAAGTTCATTAAAGATTTTGGCATTCTTTTATAGTAATAATCCAGAATTAGTTTTTTTCCAAAATAATTTCCACTTGCCTCATCCATAAATATATATCCCAATGAAGGCACTCTAGTTACTACATTTTTACCATCAAAATAGCAACTGTTAGATCCTGTTCCTAAAATACAAACTATTCCAGGCTCAGTTGTTACCGCATACACAGCTGCATAAGTATCTTCTTTTACTACAACCCTTGCATTTATAAAAAATGATTCAAATATAGACTTTAAAAGTGTTGTTAGTCTTTCAGTACCGCAACCGGCACCATAAAAATAAACTTCTGTCACTTCCTTTTTACAACTCAATATTTCCTTATTATCATAAATACGAGCTAATAAAGCTTCTGAATTTAAAATTTCAGGATTTAAGCCATTGGTTCTGGTTTTGAAAACCTGATTTCCAGATTTATCTAAACAAATCCAATCCGCTTTTGTAGAGCCTCCATCTGATATTAGAATCATTTTTTAATTTTATTTAAATAATTACTTTACGTTAGCAATGTAAGTAGCTAAATCAACTAATTTTGTTGAGTACCCAAATTCATTGTCATACCAAGAAACTAATTTAAAGAAATTATCATTTAAAGCAATACTAGCTTCAGCATCAAAAACACTTGTTCTCGGTTCAGATACAAAATCTTGAGAAACTACTGCCTCGTCAGTATATCCTAATACACCTTTTAATTCGTTTTCAGAAGCAGCTTTTAAAGCAGCTTTTACTTCCGCCCAAGTTGCAGCTTTTTTAGTTCTTACAGTTAAATCAACTACAGATACGTCAGCAGTTGGTATTCTGAAAGACATCCCTGTTAATTTTCCGTTTAATTCTGGAATTACTTTTCCAACAGCTTTTGCAGCTCCAGTTGAAGAAGGAATGATGTTTGTTAAGGCACTTCTACCACCTCTCCAGTCTTTTTTTGAAGGACCATCAACAGTTAATTGAGTTGCAGTTGTAGCATGTACAGTTGTCATTAAACCTTCAACGATACCAAAGTTATCATTAATAACTTTAGCTAAAGGTGCTAAACAGTTTGTTGTACAAGAAGCGTTAGATACAATTGTATTTGCAGCTGTTATTTCTTTATGGTTTACTCCCATTACAAACATTGGCGCATCTGCAGAAGGTGCAGAAATTGCAACTTTTTTAGCTCCAGCAGCAATGTGTTTTCCAGCGCCTTCTAAACTTGTAAAAATACCTGTACAGTCTAAAACGATTTCAGCTCCTACCGCATCCCATTTTAAATCCTCTGGGTTACGTTCTGCTGTAATTCTAATTTCTTTTCCGTTTACTACTAAGTTACCATTTGCAACTGCAACAGTTCCATCAAACTTTCCGTGAACAGAATCATACTTTAATAAATAAGCTAAGTGATCTACATCTAATAAATCATTAATCCCAACTACCTCAATATTTGGTCTTGCTACAGCTACTCTAAAAGCTATTCTACCAATTCTACCAAATCCGTTAATTCCAATTTTAATTGTTCCCATTTTATTCTTAATTTTTATTATTCAATTTATACTGAAGTAATTTCAGCTACTTTTAGTAATTCTTTATCTATTTCGTTATTTAATTTAATTGCTTTGTTTAAGCCAACAGTTACGACCTCATTATTTACAACACCAACCATAACACCTGATACTCTATCTAATAAAAATTCAACTGCAGCCACACCCAATCTAGTTGCTAAAACCCTATCAAAACAACTTGGAGAACCCCCTCTTTGCATATGTCCTAATACAGACACTCTAATATCATATTTAGGGTACTTTTCTTTGATGTAATCGGCTAATTCGAAAACGCTTTTACCTATTTTATCTCCTTCGGTAACAACAACAATACTTGATGTTTTCCCTTTTTCTCTACCTCTTGTTAATGAAGCTTCTAGTTTATCCAAACCTAAATCTTGCTCAGGGATTAAAATCTCTTCGGCTCCAGCTCCAATACCCGTATTTAAGGCAATAAAACCAGCGTCACGCCCCATAACTTCTACAAAAAATAAACGGTTATGTGAACCTGCAGTGTCTCTAATTTTATCAATTACCTCAACAACAGTATTTAAAGCTGTATCATAACCAATAGTATTATCGGTTCCATAAATATCATTGTCGATAGTTCCAGGAATACCAATTACAGGAAAGTTAAATTCTTGAATGAATTTTAAACCTCCAGTAAAAGTACCATCACCTCCAATTACAATTAAGGCTCCTACACCTGCCTTTTTTAAATTTTCATGAGCTTTTTCTCGCCCTTCAGTGGTCATAAATTCTTTTGATCTGGCCGACTTCAAAATTGTACCACCTTTGCTGATTATATTACTAACATGACGACCTGTAAGTGTTTCAAAATCTCCTTCAATCAATCCCTCATACCCTCTGTATACACCAATACAGTCAATTCTATAATATGTACAAGCTCTAACTACAGCTCGTATAGCAGCATTCATACCTGGAGCATCGCCACCAGAAGTTAAAACTGCTATCTTTTTAATCGGTTCATTCATTCGTTAAAATTAATGTTCAAAATTACCTTTAAATCCATTTTTTTCCTATTATTTACACCTTTATTCACTAAAACGATTTCGGTAAAAAACTAGTCAAATAACACTCATTAATTTACTTAAAACTAAACATCCTCAAACAATTACATGAAATTTATTGAATTAAGATGAAATACAAAAATACCTAATTAAACCTAAAAAAAAGCTAAATATAACCTAAATTATTAAAAATGCTTTTCCATAAAAAACGCCTTTAAAAGGCGTTTTTTATTATTATTAACAATTAAAACATTTCTATTCTTGAACTTTAAAAATAAACGAGGTTAAAGTATCTATTTTAACCTGCATAACTCCTACTCCATTTTTAACCACTAATTTAGTACTTACTTCATTGTATAATTGATCTTTTAGAATGTAAGTTCCTTCTTTCATTTCCCATTTCTGTATGATTTCTGAAGGAATTTGAAAATCCAAATCGTAATTCACCAAATCATCAAAATTTGAAATAATAATTAATTTTTCATTTTCAGACCAACGTACAAACGAAAATATCTTACGTGTATAATTTTCAACATTTTGACGATTGTAACTATGAATTTCAGCATAATTACCCATCAAAGCTTCACTGCTAATAGTGAAATTTAATAAACGTTTGTAAAAATCTCTTAATTCTTTCTCATTATCAGTTGATTGACCTCCATCAAAACTATGTTTGTTAACCCAACGTTGAAAAGTAGGAACACCAACATAATCAAATATTGAAGTTCGTGTAGCTGAACCAAATCCAGCATTTTCAGCTCCAGGCTCTCCGACTTCCTGCCCAAAATAAATCATTGTTGGTGAAGTACTTATTGTGGCCGAAACTACCATAGCTGGTTTTCCCTTTTCAGCAGAACCTGCAAAATCCTGACTTGCAATACGTTGTTCGTCGTGATTTTCTAAAAAGTGCAGCATGTTGTGTTCAATATCAGCTTTATAATCCTGTATTCCAACAATATGGTCTGTCCATCCGTGACCTTGCATAATGTTTTTTATAGTATCGTACAAAGCTACCTTATCGTATAAATAATCCATTTTCCCGATATGAATATAAGCTCTGTACATATCTGGATTGTAAACTTCAGCCAATAAAAATGCGTCAGGATTTACCATTTTAATAGATGAGTTCATATAACTCCAAAATTCAACAGGCACCATTTCAGCCATATCATATCTAAAACCATCAACACCTTTTGCCGTCCAATACAAGGCAATATCTCTAAACTTCACCCAAGAACTAGGCACCGTTTTGTCTTTCCAAAATTCAAAATGTTCTTTATAATCTTCGTTCTCAAATCCTGCTGGTAATTCATCAAAATCCTTTCTTCCGTCAGGACTTACACCGTAATTAATTTTTACTGTTTCGTACCAATCATTTACATCTGGTTTTGACAAGCGAGATCCATTCCCTGTCCATTTTGCTGGGTTTTCATCAAACTTACCATCTACCAAAGAATGTTTTTCACCTCCTAAAGGCAAATATCCATCTCTCCACGTAGGTACTTGGAAAGCATCTCCTGGATTGTAATAAAAGTTATTATTTACATCATATTGCTTCGTTTTATCATCACTAGCACCAAAATCTTCCACTCCTTCAGGGTTTGTTTTTCCTTCGTAATTTCTGGCAACGTGATTAGGCACAATATCAATAATCACTTTCATTCCAACCTTATGAGTTCTTTCAATTAAAGCTTCAAACTCTTCCAATCTTTTTGAAGGATCAACTGCCAAATCCGGATTCACATTGTAATAATCTTTTACAGCATATGGAGAACCTGCTCTACCTTTTACTACATCTGGATCATCGTTAGAAATACCAAAGGCTGTATAATCTCTAATTACATCGTGATGAGGAACTCCGGTATACCAAATATAAGTAACCCCTAAATCTTTTATCTCTTGAAGCGCCTTTTCTGTAAAATCATTGAATTTTCCAACTCCATTTTCTTCAATTGTTCCCCAAGGTTTGTTGGTTGTGTTTGTATTTCCAAACAAACGTGTAAAAACTTGATAAACGACTTCTTTATGTTTTTTTTGAGGTTCCATAGCTAAATTGCTTTCTTTTTTTTCCTGATTGCAAGCCACAAAAATAACAAATAGACTTATAATACTGACTATGAATGATTTTTTCATTTTATTTATTTTTTAATTAAGCTAATCGCAAAACCGCCTCCTTCGGCCAGTTGCAACCGCTCTTTTACTTTATTGGTGATTTCTAAGGTTCTAATATTTAAACTAGTTGGATTCTTATCCCAATGTGCATCATTTCCATCTTCATAAATAGTAGCTTTATATATTGCACCTTCATCTAAAAATTTAAAATCAATTTCAATAGTTCTAGCTATTTCATTGGTAATACCTCCAACAAACCAATTTTCAGAAATTTTTTCTTTTCTGGCAATGGTTACAAACTCACCGATTTCACCGTTTAAAACTTTTGTTTGTTGCCAGTCGACACCAACATCTTTAATAAATTGTAATGCAGGATTTCCTTCATAATTTTCTATTAAATCTGCCGCCATTTGTATAGGACTGTAAATCACAACATATAAGGCCAATTGTTGTGCTATGGTTGTATTTACTTGATTTTCAGGCTTCCATTTATCGAATTTGATATCAAAAATTCCAGGAGTATAATCTATTGGGCCCGCCAACATTCTAGTAAAAGCAATAGTTGGTAAATGTGAAGGTGGATTGCCACCATCACTTGCCCAAGCATTAAATTCTTGTCCGCGCAAACCTTCTCTCGAAATTGTATTTGGATAGGTTCTGCGCAATCCTGTAGCTTTTATAGGTTCATGAGCATTGATAGCTACTTGGTATTTTGACGCTTTAATCACCGCATTGTTATACTGATTTACCATATATTGTCCGTGATGGTATTCTCCTTTTGGCAATATTTTACCCACATAACCCGTTTTTACGGCATGAATTCCTAAACTTTGCATTAGAGCATAAGCTGTATCTTGTTGCTTTTCATAAGTTTCTGTTGCTGCTGAAGTTTCATGATGCATGATAATTTCAACCCCTTTTTCTTTTCCGTAACGAACGACTTCCTTTAAATCATAATCTGGGTAAGGCGTCACAAAATCAAAAACACCTTCTCTATCTTCAAAACCAATCCAATGTTCCCAACCTGTATTCCATCCTTCAACCAACACTGCCCCAATATTATTTCTTGCTGAAAAATCTATAAAAGCTTTTGTGTTTTCGGTAGTTGCACCATGTTTTCCGTGTGCTTTTCCAGTATCAACCCATTTTCCATCAACGTCTGTCATTCCGTAATCCCAAGAAGATTTATTCAAATGCATTTCCCACCAAATTCCAGTATATTTTGTTGGTTTAAACCACGAAACATCTCCTAATTTATTAGGTTCATTCAAATTAACAATTAACTTAGATTCAATTAAATCACCTGCTTTTTCTGAAATTTGAATGGTCCGCCAAGGCGTTTCAAAAGGAACCGATCTAACCACTTTGTAATCATTGTTTTCAGAACCCACCAATTCACTCGTCATCGAAAAATTAGTCGTGTCAACTTTTAATGTCATATCAGCATAATCAACCAAAGCAGCTTCGTGAAAACTTACATACAAACCATTTTCAGTTTTCATAGTAACAGGTGTGTTTACTGCATTTTCAGGAATATATGAATGTTGACCTAAATTTGGGTGATTGGCTTTTGACATTGCATCAATTTCAGAAAATTTTGTAGCATTGTATAAGTGCTCATAAATATCCCAATCGCCAGGCATCCACCAAACTTTATGATCTCCTGTCAAATTAAACTGTGTATTTTCATCAGAAATAAAAACTTCTGAAAGATTTTCTTGCTCAGGAAATTCATATCTAAAACCTATACCATCATTATATACTTTAAATACAATAGTTAGTTTTCTTTTTAATGCTGAAGTTTCCTGTAATTCAATTTTTAACTGATTGTATTTATTTTCAACCAATAGTTGTTCTCCCCAAGGCATTTCCCAAGTTTCTTCAAAACTAGAAATCTCTGAATTCGTAATTTCAAAATTTTGAGACAGTTCAGGTTGGTTTTTAATTTCAAATCCTAAAGTTGAAGGTTTTATAACGGCCTCATTTTTATATGAAACTTTGTACGTTGGCGTTCCATTTTCATTCAAATTAAATGCAACCTCAACATTGTTATCTGGTGAAGAGATTGTAACTTGTACTTCTTTTTTTTCTGAACAAGAAAAAAGCAAAATACTAATTACCAATGTGCTAATTTTTAAATAATTCATTTTCTTACTTTTTTTCTAATAAAACAATGCCGAAAGGTGAGTTTAGCTTAACCTTTCCATTTTTAACAGTAACATCCATCCCAGAATAAACATCTTTTAAAATCGTATCTTCTTCAAAAATTGACCCGACAAAAAGTTCTTTTTCACCTTCATTTAAATCCAAACCAACAACAACCACATCCGTATAATTTTCTTTTGAAAACGTTCTTTGAAAAACATAAGGATTTTCACTGATCATTTTATGGTTTCCAGCTCCAACGGAAGGATGATTGACTCTAAATTTTCCTAATTTTTGATAGTGTAACAATAAGGCTTTGGTAGCTTCATTGTTGGTAATTTCATCCCAATTCATAAATGAACGCAAAGTTGCATCTCCAACAGTTCCTTCAATAATTAAATTCCTCGCAGACTCATCACCGTAATATACCTGTGAAGTTCCCGGACTTAACAATAACAATTCAGCAGCCTCATAGGTTTTTGTGCGATCTTTATCAAATGGTTGCCCATCATCGTGGGAGGTCAAGTAATTTAAAACACCATAACCTTTTAACTGGTTATTTAAAATACTGTCGTATCTCGAAAAAATTTCTTCTTTGGTATTTTGTGTTGCATTCCATTTAAATTCAAAATTTATTTGACTTGTAAACATATCCTTAAAATAGTTTACTTTTTTATCTCCAAAATCAAAAATTTGTCCGCTGCTTATTCCATAATTATAAACTTCACCAACCAAATAAAACTGATTATCGTCTAAAACTTTTGTTGGATTGTTAGCTTTCCAGGTTGCAAAAGCAACATCACATTGCGTTTTAAATTCTTGCCACACCAATTCATGAGTATGTTTCACAGTATCAGCACGATAACCATCAACACCAAAATCCACAATATAATCTGTCAACCATTTTATGATGTAATATTTTGGAGATCTTGGATAACCTGTTCTTTCAAAAAACGCATCCAATTCAGCCATTTCTTGTTCGTATCTTCCTTCAGTTTTCCATTTTTCAATTAAATGAGGAGGTAGTTCAACATTTTCATGACTATCAGTTAAAATATCCGGTAAATTTGCAACCAAAGTACAATTTACAGTAGCATCATAACCTTGATAATCACACTGTGGACTCGTTCTTACCCAATCATTTGGCCAAACTGGATCTTGGTTGGTTACCGGACCAGTATGATTTATAACGCCATCTAACACAATTCTAATTCCTTTTTTATGAGCAGCTTCCACCAAGTTTCTCAAATCGTCTTCAGTTCCGAAATTAGGATCTAAAGCGGTCCAATCTTTTGCCCAATAACCGTGATAACCATTACTATTTCCGGTTCCTTCATCAACTGAACCATGAATTTGCTCAACAATTGGCGTAAACCAAATAGCGTTGATTCCTAAATCGGTAAAATACCCTTCTTCT